>Ga0209580_10000015_pt1 | contig 281778 bp, 257 predicted proteins | sample Coa_R1_5_FD_187153 | JGI IMG/M metagenome (GOLD analysis project Ga0209580, IMG submission 187153) | Surface soil microbial communities from Centralia Pennsylvania, which are recovering from an underground coalmine fire - Coalmine... | ecosystem: Environmental > Terrestrial > Soil >...
TCTTCGAGAATGTGCATCACCGCGTCCTGCTTCGTCCAGTCTCTTCCGAACAATTTCACCGTCGTCTGCAGCTCGTTGTCGGAAAGTCCTGTAATTGCTTTTTGCAGATTGACGTAAGAAGCCTTCAGAGCTTCCTGTAATTTCTCCGGATCGGTGATGGGCGCAGGCTTGGCCCCCGCATTCGGTGTACCCGAAAGTACGCCGGCGAGCAGGCGGTTCTCCATCACGATCAGGTTGAAAACGTCGCCTACGGAGCGAACGCCTTGGCTGGGCTTCCAGTCGTACTTGCCCGACATCACGCGCGCGAGCCCGTTGAATTTATCGGAAAGCGTTCCGGCATCTTTTGCGAAGGCAGCCTGTATTCCTGCTGGCTGCGCCTGCGCCAACGGCATCATCAGAGCTACCGCAAGCGCGCACACTCCGTACTGAGTCAGAATCTTCTTCATGTGGAACTCCTCTACGTCACTAAACGACTCGTGCTGCTCGTAACGGCGAATGCAGGTCTCGACGCGGCTGCTCACGGGACAATATATGGCGCGAAGAACCAGCATCAGCAGGAAAAGTGACATGCGGCGTCCGCAGTGAGACAAGCGGTCTGTCCTCAGTGATGTTTCCTTCGAAGTCTCCGCTATAATCCGTGCCGGAGAGGTCGACACTCCAATTGCCGCAGGCCACACCAGATACGGGACGGACGAGATGGATTTTGATCCTGTGTGCGTGGACGATTGTAGGACTGTTATTTGCCGTGCGCAGGATCGTGGTGGTGAAGGTACAGGGTACGCACCTCAGCTGGATGATCGTGGGCGCGCCCGAACTTGTCTACTGGTACGTATGGGCGGCTTGTACCCCGCTTGTGATTGGTCTGGCCAAACGCTTCCCGTTGACGGGGCCGAGGTTTGTACCTCATATAGCGATCCACACAATCACGTCCTTCCTGATGGCTCCCCTAGGAGCGGTCACTGAATACTTTCTGAGTCGCGGACTTCTGTGGTCAGTTTTTCGCATAAATGATCCTGGTGCGCTGCGCCTTCTCCCGACGTTTGCAGTCAGTGTTCTGTCTATGACCTTTACTGGCGTGCTTACGTACTGGTTAGTTGTAGGACTGTATCAGTCGATCCACTTTTACCAGGCCGCTATGGAGCGCCAGACCAGAACAGCGCAACTGGAGACGCAGCTCTCCCATGCCGAACTTGAGAACCTCAAGAGCCAGTTACATCCGCACTTTTTGTTCAACAGTCTTCACACCATTGGAGTCCTGATGCAGGAAGACGTCGATGCTGCGAGCCATCTGCTGGTCTGCCTCGGCGACTTGCTGCGCATGGCGCTCGAACGGCGGCAGAACGAGATCACCCTCGAGAGCGAGCTCGAGTTCGTCGGCAAGTATCTGGAGATCGAACAGACACGCTTTCATGATCGGTTGAAAGTTCACATGGAAGTGCCACCTGACCTTCTCGGAGTTTATGTACCGAGCCTTGCGCTTCAGCCACTGGTCGAGAACGCCATCAAGCACGGCATCAGCGTCGATTCCGCCGCAGGCCGGCTGGAGATCGCTGCGCAGCTCGACAACGGCAGAGTCTTGCTCTGCGTCCGCGATGACGGCCCGGGCCCGGCACCGGGATCGCGCCTGCGATTCGGCGTCGGACTTGCCAATGTCCAGTCGCGCTTGAAACAGCTCTACGGGGACGAGTCGTCGCTGGAACTTAGCGGGGGCGACGGTCGAGGCTGTGAGGCCATCATCACCATTCCACTGCGGAGTTCGCATGAAGACCAGAGTCCTCATCGTCGATGACGAACCGATCGCCCGGCGCGGTATCCATCGCTATCTGGCCGAACACGACGGCATTGAAGTTGTAGGCGAGGCGGCGAACGGAATAAGTGCGGTGGAGCAGATCAATGAACTTCATCCCGACATCGTTTTTCTCGATGTGCAGATGCCTGATCTGGATGGTTTTGGAGTCATCGAAAATGTGGAAACGACCGCCCCTCCTCCTGTTTATATCTTCGTTACGGCTCACGATGCGCACGCCATTCGTGCATTCGAAGTGCACGCTGTTGACTATCTCCTGAAACCGTATGACAAGGACCGATTTGCCAGGGCCCTGGCGCACGCACGCCGGGTCCTGGAACAGCGCGGGAACGCAAATCGAGGTCTCGAACCACTACTCCAATCCCTTCGTAGTCTTCGCCCGCTCGAACGCTTTGTGGTGAAGGACAAGAAGCGGATTTTCTTTGTTCCTGTTTCCAACGTCTTGTGGATCGAAGCCACGGGAAACTATGCCTGCATACACACCGCCAAAGACAGTCACCTGTTGCGGGAAACTTTGGCACATCTCGAAGAGAAGCTGGCGCCACACCACTTCATCCGCGTGCGGAAATCGGCCATCGTGAACGGGGCCTGCATTAGCGAGATTCGTCCGATGTTCGATGGGGCTTACGACATCGTACTGGCAGAAGGCACGGTGGTCACATCGAGCCGCAGATACGCTCACAAGTTACGGGCTCTGCTGGAATCCTAGTCTTGGACACTGGATGTAAATTGGCATGTCGGCGTGGAATGCCAGCGGCGAATGATCCGGTTCCAACAAGTGCGCAAGATGGCTGGTTACAAAAACAATTCTTCCTCCAATGCTCATTTAGCGACAGCGCACTGTTGACCAAATTTATCTGTGCGGTAAGGTTCAGCCGCATTAGGCACATTTTAGTATCCGGTTGAGTCAAACTGGACCCTTGGGAGGATTAGTCCTGATAAGTTGGCTTGTGGGAATCGATCGCAGAAACTCCTGGATTATGAGCAAAGCGGAAGTCAGAAACCGAATCAGCTCGGCTTGACCTACTCGGGTACTGGTGGGAGGGCCGGGAGTTAACCCGGATTTGCAGCTTCGGACTCGACTCCTGGCCGGACCGACAAATATCGGCCTTAAAAGGGCTCGGCTGCGCCTGAGAGCGATGCAATCGCAGTTGGACGCGGGCTTTAACTACTGTTATACGGCTCAAAACGCGCTGGGGTCCTTGGTCGGGTGATGGTCGCGCGCACCGCAATCGGGAAAGTGGCGCGTTTGACACCCTGCTTTACGAGGAACAACTCCTTTTGTCTGACAACGCCAACAATCGTTGTTGCAAACCGCTATTACATCAGAACCACGGCGTGACAGTTCAACCATGACCTAAGCGGCACAGTTCGGCTTACGAACTTTGTCCCACCAGACCCTGGATTCAAGGGGATAATCCCGCATCTTCGATAATTCTTGTTTGATCTGCAACAAGCGACCTGCGCGCACCTCGGAAGCCGCCTGCTCAACGGCGCTGTGCACGCTCTGGTTCGCATACAGAACGTGCATATTCCGCAGGTCGGCTATTTCCTGACGTAGCCTGATAAGGTGAGGCGAAAGATAATCCATGCATCCAGCATACGCCTGAAAGCGAAGCTTCGTTTTAACTTTCTTGTTGGACGTCGCCCAATCGCGGCGCACGCCTGCGCAATTTTTCCGTACTGAACTTCTTGTTTGGACCGCATTACTTTTGCCGGAACCTACTTGATTTCGCAAGGAACCGGTCGCCCTAAAGCGGGGCGGAAAGTTGCTAAAGGAGACACCTTTAGACTACGCCTCTTATTCCATAAGTCCGGATTAATGCTTTTCGTGCGGTTCAGACATGTCGGGACTGTGAAGAACCGATGTACATACCATTTGATGTTCTTCCCAGTCGTTCTTGGACCGTTCCATATCGACATTTCTGCGAGCCGCAAGTTCCGTGCTCACGCGATAGAAGACAGAAGCACGAGCTTCGACGTATTGGGTCAACTTAAGTTCAAAAACGTGTTGCAGCTCGCGGCACATTGAGCACCCCATAAGTCCTCCTGTGCTGCCCGCACAATAATGATTGGCTCTTGTTTACGGCGTGGGCTGCGGGAATTCTCCACTGAGTTGTCAAAAGGATGAGAATCCTGCGTTCCTCGCATAAAGCTGTTGCGAAGCCGTTTAACCACAAGCCTGAACAGAAGAAGTCCGCCGGATCGCGTAAGCTCCTCGTTTGCTGCACTCTAAGACGGGAAAACTTCAGATGGACTGACTTAGTTCAGAAGACCTGAAAGAATAATCGGTAGTACTTGCTCATCTTCAAGCCTAGGCTTTTGTAGTTGGCATGTCAACGGCGGCTTATGTGTGTTTGTTTTCGCGAACACCTTTATGTCAATTGCATTGGTGCGCCCGCGCATGCCACTCTGTGAAAGTCGCGGCGGTCAATATTGATCAGTAATTTCAGGATGGAACTCTCCATACTCGAAATGGATAGCTGTCGGGGCCGGACCTGCGCCAAACTGGCGATGATCTTAGGGAGTTCCGCTGATGCCCTTTGCGAAGACCTTCTGCGGGTTCCTACGAGTATCTACATGGTGGCGTGCCTGGTTCTAATGCTTGCGTGGTTTCTCGGCTGGGTAGTTTTTGGGGTGAGTAGCGGGCTGATTCATCTTGTTCTTTGCGCCGCTCTGGCCTCATTCGTGTTGCATTTCTTCCGCGGCCGGTACCCCGAGGCGGACCTGCGCATCAATCGCTGACAAGGAGCTGATCCGTGGAGCATGCTGCTGGGCTTGCTGTCTTTTGCGGCCACGAGGGCCGCGTGGAGAAACTATGACGCCAATCGTAGAAATCGGAACAATTCTGATCGAAGATCGCCCGTGGATCACGCACTTGCTTGGTCTTGAAATTGAGCCCTATGCCGGGGGATGGAGCGTCGTCCGGGGCATCAACGGTTCTGCGCTCGATCGCGAGGTTCATGCCGCAGGCTGGAACTTCTTTTTTATGGCGGCGGAAGTCAAAACAATGTTCCTTGGATCTCTCGAAACAACAAAGGTGCGGAACGCGATGCGACGAATTCTAGGGAAAGTAAAACCAGAGAGCTTCAACTGCCTGGAGGTGACCGGGATCATGGCGAAAACGTTTCTGGGAATTCGCTACGCTACTGTCGCCGCGCATTCTCGTCACATTCAACAGAGCTGCTATCTCGACCAAGCTAATATCCGGCGTGCGGCCCAGCGGGATGCCGATTGGGCCAAAGGCTGAGCACACAGGTCGCCTTTGAACGTGGTTCTGCACGATTGAGCCGCCCGAGCCCCTTTCTCGCCGGATTGCAAAGTGTTCAATTTTGACCAGATTCTCCCAGGGAACGCGCGCGACAATTTTTACTGCTTCCGCTTGCCCGGATTCATGAACTGCTGAGCTGTTTCCGAACGTTAGAAGCCCCGAGTTATCTGTTTGAGCGCTAGTGCACGACGATCCATGCCGGGTACAAGGAGGGAACAACGCGTGCGCGTTCATCTGATTAATCCCAGTCACGTCTCATTTGGCACCGCCGTCATAACACCCCGGTGGCTGTATGTTCTCGCCGCCGCGACACCTGCCAGCTTCGGGGATCCTGTGCTCACGGATGAAACCCTGGAGCAAGTCGACCTGGGTCGGGTTGAAGCCGGTGACGTGGTCGGCATCGGCATTCACACGGCCAACGCCCTTCGTGGCTACACGATCGGCAAAATGGCACGCGACCGCGGTGCCTATGTCGTGTTCGGAGGGATTCACGCGACGCTCTACCCGAATGAAGCTCACGAATTGGGTGGTGCACACGCCGTGGTCAAAGGCGATGGGGACGTAGTCTGGGCGAAGGTGTTGGACGACTGCTCTCGCGGAACTCCTCTGCTCGTTTATGAAGGCGGCCGCATTGACGCCTCCGAGTTCTTACCCGCGCGATGGGACCTCATACCCCGGAAGAGCTACATGTGGGCGTCGGTTCAAACCGTGCGTGGCTGTCCCAAGCACTGCTCGTTCTGCTCGGTGTGGCGGACCGACGGTCAGCGCCCGCGCCAGCGCTCGTCCGACGTCGTGGTCGAAGAGATCGTCCAGCTACGAAGACTTGGATTTCGTTTCATCGCCCTGGCTGACGATAACTTCTACCCCGTTACTCTTACCGATATCCGCTTGGCCGAACAGCAGAACAATACCGCGCGAGTCAATGAACTGAAAAGCATCCGCGCGGAGCGTTTTGCTTTGATGGAGCGACTCGCGCAGCTTCCATCCGACACCATCTTCTTTACGCAGATCACCATGGAAGCGGCAGAAGACGCGGAGTTCCTGGATGCAATGCAAGCCGCGCACATCAAGGGCGCGCTGGTGGGCATCGAGTCGGTGACGCCAGAAGGCTTGAAGGACGTTTACAAGGAATTTAATTGTGCGGGAGACGATCTGGTCACTCGGTTGAAGAAATTTCGCGCGCACGGGATTTACGTGCTTGGCTCTTTCATATTTGGCCTGCCTAGCGACCGCGAAGAAACCTTCGATGCGACGGCCGCGGTTGCATCCCGCGCGGAGATAGCATTCGCCCAGTTTGTCATGCTGACACCGTATCCGGGGACTGTGGACTTCATCAAGTGGGAAAAACAAATGGATGCTGCCCAGGTCAAGGTCGCCGGCATCCCGATCACCCGTCGCTGGCTTATTCCGCAAGAACTCCGGCCCAAACTCTATTGGCCTCACCCCACAATGTCTGGCGAGGAAATTCGGCAACGCACGCAGTCTGTTTGGGACAACTTTTATGGGTTAAAGTCGATATGGATACGTTCGCGGTTCATAAAGTCTCTGCGGGCGCGTCTTGCTTTCGTCTTGATCTCGAAAATCTACAGGCAGATGTACGCAGACACCGGGATCGCGACTGACAGCGCGCGCGTCTCAAGGTCCGCGCAGTGGGCTCGGTGGTTGGCCAGACCCTGCCAGCGACTTTTTGCGGGGACTCCCATGCCGGCGCTCAAAGTTCCCAGACGCCGGACTGAAGATGTCGGCATGGGCCTGACTACCCTCCAGGCCGACTGATCTGTTCAATTGTGACCATCCGACCTGAACGTGCTGGTGGTAAGTAGGAGTGTATGGATAAGAGAGATTGCCTGGACTGCGGCGGTGAATTGGTATTGGCATTTCGGCCTGCGGAAAAGGCGTGGCACCAACCGGGAGCGGGGACTCAGGCGAAGTCGAGCAGAACCTGGCGATGCGGCACCTGCGGGCATGAATTCACTGCCGAACAGCTTCGCTCCGGCAAACTTTCGGATCGCGTAGGCTGAGGGCAGACCTAGCGAACTGCTTGAATTTACATGGACAGTACCGGCAATTAGGTCTCTAGTCAGATGCAGGAACGCTCGAAGGTGAAAACACGTACACTAGGGTATGCACACGGGTAAACAGTTCGATGTAGCAACTTTCCATCGTCTGGCGGAGCAGAGTGGATTATTGCTGAAGACTTACAAAGCGGAGTTGGCCAGAGATCCCGACAGCGAGACGACAAAATCGTCGCGCAGCAATTTGATCGCTTTGCTTCATACCATTCATCAAGTCTATGGAGTTTCGATCTCGCTGGATGTTACCAATACCCTAGGTTCGATTGATCTTCCCGCCGAATCGGACCGGTAATCAGGACTGCCCCTAAGTACTATCGAATCCGGGCAAAAACTGCGTTGCTTTCATTGGACATCCCTGACGCTGGTCAAAATTGAGCAGATCGCGGCCGAGGCTTGCGCTAGAGTTATTGTTGTCCGCATATTCTTAGGGGCCGCTTCGCAAGCATGTTCTCCGGGGAAGGCAACACTTGTGGAAGGGCCCTGTCGCACTCTCGAGGAGCGTCCCATGATGTCGCCGGAAACGGGTCCGAACCGCTTGAACATGAAATTCTCGGAGTCCGGAAGGAAGGTTGTCATCCACCTTGTACGCGGCCTTCCACCGAAGATCAGCCAGGACAAGAAGACGATTACGATCACGTTCGCACAGCGCTTCCCCGCCCGGAGCAAACCTTCCAAACCCTAGCACTTATCCGGGTCATGTCATGCCTTCGCTGCCATGCATCAGGGATTAAGCCGGTCTAAGCACCCTGCCGCATTCGAGACAGCAGGTCTCGTATCGCGGTGTAATGAGTCCGCAGAACGGGCACATTCGCTGGGACGCGAAATCCCCGTCATGCCTTTCCCGGCCTAATAATTTCCTCAACTCAGCGCCCAGGAAAGCACGCGAACGGCGAACGCGAATGAGCAGTCGATGAAAACTGAACGCCATGGATAGTTGCTCTGCTGCTCTTGACATGCTCCCTGTACGCAGAGCACATCTTCAGGGATCCAGGAGCAGCCATTGTCTTCGATTCTTATCAATCCAAGAGTACAGATGACGGCTAGGAAGTTCTGTGCAGAATTGCTCTTTCACTCCGGGGTATAACCTGATGCGCCCCCTTTAGAAAAGGATACTTTGCACCTTCTTCGGCGGGTCATTCTCCATGCTGCGCGAAAGTGAGCAGTTCAGATCAGTTATTGCTCCTCCCCTGCGACATTATTACTGCAGGCGCTTACGTGACCTGGCGGTGCGCTTCCTGTTTGATTGATCCGGAAAAGGTGACTGTGAAAATACTCTGCAAGACTCTCATCCGCGCACAACTGCTTTGGTTGATGTTTTGGCCGGCCATCCTTTTCGGTCAGCAGAGCAGCGCCTCCGAGCACCAGCGAAACGTCACTAATTGCAGAAATGGCTGGGAGACCTGCGACCGGTCACAATTAAGCGATGCAGAGATCACAGCACTGGCCGTCGCCGAACATCGGCATAATGTGTCGAACTGCGAGAACGGATTTACGCCCTGTGATCACTCGCGACTGACGGCGGCGGAATCACGCAACATTGCCGTTCTGGAGCACCAACGTAACCTTGCCGACTGCAAGAGCGGAATTGGATCGTGCGACGATCTCAAGCTCACATCATCCGAGGTGAATGAAGTAAGAGTAGCTAGACGCGAACGGAACCTCTCGGATTGCCGGGAAGACGCAATGTCGTGCGATCATGCGGCGCTTACTCCCGCCCAAGCGAAAGAAGTCGCCGCCGCGGAACTGGAACATAACTTGTCGAATTGCATGAGCGGCTGGAGCCATTGCGACTACCAAAGACTGACTCCGCGGCAAAGCCAGAAAGTGGTTGCCGCAGAGCAACAGCGTAATTTCACCGCCTGTAGAGATGGCGAGGAAGTATGTGATTACGAGAAGCTTACTCCCTTGGAAGCTAAGGTGCTTGCAGAGGCTGAGCATAAACGCAACTATGCCGCTTGCGTTCATGGGTATGACTATTGTGATCTCTCCCGGTTAACTCCGGCTGAGGCTGCCTCGATCCCCAACGCCCGCTGACTAAGGCAGCCGCTCCTCGCAGCAATAGCCGTACGAGGATGCATCCGTTGTGGAGGAATGAGTCCAACGGTAGAAGCATGAAAATCAGGTTACCGAGGTTTCTACTGGGAGTTCAGGTTTTTCGAGTGAAACTCTGTTATAGTAAATAGGTCGCCTTAGCACGGTTTGCTCGTGACGCGGTAGTCTTTAGACTAGCTTCATTTCCGCCTTTCCTGCCCGCCGTTTTAACCTAGCGCGAAAACTCAAAATTGTGCGAGCGGCGCGGACGCCACAAGGGTTCTGCCGGTGTGTAACACCAAGCCTCTCCAGAAAAAACAAAAAGATATATGACCACATTTGTCGAACTGCCTTTGTCCTCTGCGTTACAGCAGCAGCTGGCGGCAGCTCAATTCACTCACCTCACGCCCATCCAGGAGCGCGCCATAGAGCCCGCCCTGCAGGGGAAAGATGTTATCGGCACTGCACAAACGGGGACGGGAAAAACACTCGCGTTCCTGATTCCAGTGATCGAAATGCTTAGTCGAGACGCCTCGCGCCACCCCAGTGCGCTCGTACTTCTACCCACCCGTGAACTCGCAATGCAAGTGCACGAGCAATACGAACAGCTATGGAGCAAGCGCCTCCCCCGGGCTGCATTGGTCGTGGGCGGCTTGTCCGAGAGGGCACAGATACAGGCTCTGCGCAACGGCGTAGGGCTGATCATTGCAACGCCGGGGCGGCTGCAGGATTTGATTTCGCGAAGACTCGGAGACTTGAGTCATATCAAAGTTCTTGTACTCGACGAAGCTGACCGTATGCTGGACATGGGCTTCTTGCCAGCGATTCAGCGCATCATCGCGCTCCTGCCCCGCAACCGGCAGACACTCTGCTTTTCGGCCACGATGGAGCAGTCGGTCGCGACCCTTGTCAATGACTACACGCGCTCTCCGGTGCGAATCGCCTTGGGTTCAGTTCTCAAGCCGGCCGCCAGCGTCGATCTCAAGGCTTACGAGGTCCGTCCCACCCAGAAAATGGAGATGTTGCGCCAGCTGCTTTATGAGCAGCCAGGCCAAACCCTGGTGTTTGCGCGGACCAAGCGCGGCACCGAACGGGTTGCCAAGGAGCTGGTGCGCGACGGGTTTAGTGCCGCCATGATCCATGGAGACCGTTCGCAATCGCAGCGTAACAGCGCATTGAGTGGTTTCCAGGAAGGCCGTTATCGCGTGCTCGTGGCCACCGACGTTGCCGCCCGCGGCTTGCACATCGATGACGTTGCTCACGTCATTAACTACGACGTGCCAAAGATAGCGGAGGATTTCATCCATCGCGTCGGACGCACTGGACGTGCCGGGTCTCAAGGGCACGCTTCGACGATTGTTACCGCCGCGGAGAATCTGGGTCTCCGAAGTATTGAGCGTACACTCAAGTTGCGAATAGAGCGCGGCCAACTCGACGGCAGCAACACGGGCCGTCCAGAGCAATTTGTACAGAACACGCTGGCCAGCCGCACCTTAACGGCCTTGCCTGGCGAAGTCTTCGTTTGAGATGAAGGATGGGCGTGTGCTTAAGACTGGAGCGCCTGAATAACTTCCTGCCTCAAGCCTCTTGCAGCGCCCACTTACCGCCCATCGAAGGTGAGTGAAATCTTGATCCTCGGCAGTGACCTTGGCAAATTCGCAATGCTCAGTGCATTGCACATCACGCAGCTTGCCTGCCGCTCACCAAGAACTTGATCTCAACAGCGATGTCCGACTCCCTTGAAAGAACGTCTCGATCTAGCCGCCGTTGAGGGAACGCAACATCGAGGCAATGGTGTCTTCTGCTATTCGTCGCTCGCGGCTCGTCGGCTGTTCGACCTCAATCAGGCCATCACGTCCGGGGTTGGGAAGCGGGGCAAAGGAGTGCTGATGTCCAAAGATGGTATCGAGCGTACAGGCAAGTTTCTCGGAGCGATAGCCGCCTTCGAAACTCATTCCGCTGAGTGACTTCTTTGTGCGCGACTTGGAATATTCTCCCGCAAGCCGCCACTCGCCACGCTCGGTTGCTACCCATATGGTTAGGTGATCGACTTCCTCTTCGTCACCAAAACGGCAGTCCACATGGACCACTCCGGACTGGTCGGCAGAGATCAAGTCCGTCCAATTCATGATGACAGCAGACTTCAAGAGGCGAGCGAAACTCTGCTGCGGCGCGTGACTCGAAGCTCGCCCGTTCGGCGGCTGCGACAGTGCTCGCTTATGGTCCGCAATGCTGGTCATTTAATCCACCGGGCCTGAATTTTTGACCGTCGCCACAGTCTATAAACAGCTAAGATGACCCCAACTATGAACAGTGCTCCAGTAAGCAGAGCGATGTATTGGTCAGATGTTTCCATTGTCACCTCCAAGCGCACAGCACCGTGAAATGGCGCACAACAATTCTTCGCGCAGGCTAAGCTGTGACTTTGACGGGGACTAACTCCCCGACACATCGGGCACTTTGGATACTGTCGATCGCATCCTGAGCGGTGTACTTTCCCATCAGAAGTGCCAGCTTGCGCTCTGACGTCGTCTTAATTGATGACTTACTTATCCCCAACAAGTACTGGGGACCAGTTGCACCCACGCGCTTCAGCCTTACCAGGAATTTCGTATTTTGCATTTCTGCCCTTTCTTTTTGCGAGATTGTAACTTCCCTTGCCATTAATGCACGGAATTGGAGAGCGACTGCACGCGAGTCAGGCGTTGGCATGAGTGAGCATCATAAAAAGCGTAGCGACTACGATGACCACCGCAACAAGAGAGAACAAGAGGATGCGCCGTGGGCGCTGTTCCCTTTCCTCTTGATCCCATTGTGCGAACTTCGCGTGCGCAGCTTCGCTCGCCCGTTTCTCGAGTTCATCAGGACGGTTAGTTGAAGTATTCATTGCAGTTCCTCTCGGATGGATTCAATCGTTCCGGCATCTCGGATGGATTCAACTGTTCCGGCATCGAAAACTTCTCTCGAACGGATTTCTAAATCGCGCCTGGGTTCAGGGCGGTCGCGAAGGGCACGCGTGCGCGCATCGCAAACAGAACGGATAGCGGAGATCCGGCGACATGCCTCCAGAATTCCAAAGCGTGGGGGCCCTTGTTCAACGCTATGGGCCGCGCGCATTGGCTTGGTTGATGTTTCCTGGATTTCATCTTCCCCAATCGGTGGTTGCTCGGATTGAGGAGACGATGAGAGGTAAGCAGGCCTGCCGACAAGAAACATGAGCGATTGGATGGGCGTCGCGCTGCGCATGTCGTCGCAGAATTTTTCAACGGCGCTCGCAGATGCGTCAACATGCAAGAGGACCAGGTCATAAAGCTGCGGACGCCACCAGCACCGTGCCTCGCTGATGTCAGCGGCGCAGTCCACTTCCACGCCAAGCCTCCTCATGGTTTCGGAACGCAAGTCGCGCTGGGCACGCGAGCTATCTACTAGCAAGACCCGTTTCTTTTTTGTAACTGGGATCGCATCAATGCGGGGAAACGTTGTTGGCGCAACACTCATGCCGGTACTCCTTTTTCCTTTGAGGCGCGAAGCTTTGGCTTGTATTGAACCGTAACGCTTCTGGGGCGTTCGCGATTCCAAGAGCCACGAGCAATCTTGTCTGTTCGCTTTCTGTGAAACCTTGCCTTATCACCGTTGATAGAAGACATGACTGCTCCTCGCCGACATTCAGTCGTACGGGCTTCGCCCGCAACCGTGATTGCGGGAAAGCACATGCGATTTGGTGGGGAGACAATTAGCCTTCGGCTGATTTCTCAATCGCGAAGGCGGAATGAAAATGTCTTCGAGGTCAAGAGTTGAGGTGTACGCCTGGAGAGCTTGCGCTCTCAATTGCGTCTTGGAACCTTGAGCTTGGTTTCCACGAGATCGTTGTCAAGCTCCTCGATCAAATTCAGAATCGTTGGCGAATCAAGTTCTCCGGTTTTCGCCTTTTCATCATGGTGTTGATTCGGCTTGCGCGTCGGCATGCCACTCCGTTTCTTCTCTTTTCATATTACTCCTCATTCGCATAAACACCTAATTCCCGGGGCTTTAGAGACGTCTGTGTTGTAAACAAGGGGCTTGCCCGTTTCGGCTGCTGGGGATTTGCTAGTTGCCGCACCTGAGCGTAATATCGCGAAGTACGTTAGACCGAATCGGTCGTGAGCAGTTCTCGCCCAAACAGCCGGTAACCTGCACAAGACTTTCTTCCGACTCTCTCCAGCGTAACTACACGAAGGAAAAACAGTACGACACAATGGAAACAGGAACAGTAAAGTGGTTTAACGATGCTAAGGGCTACGGTTTCATCAGCCGCCAGTCTGGTGATGATGTTTTCGTGCATTTCTCAGCCATTCAGGCGGGCGGATTCCGCAGCCTGCAAGAAGGTCAAACCGTGCAATTTGACGTCACCAAGGGACCCAAAGGCTGGCAGGCAGAGAACGTTCGACCGGCGTAGATGGCGTACATTCCGAGATCGGCAAGAGCCGATTTGATAAGAATCGCCGTTTTTGACGTGGTTTCCACCTGCAGTACTGCATCCCGGTGGCAAACTCCCAGTTTCCGTGTTGAGGCGCCGAGCCACAGCGGTTAAAGAATCAGGGCATGATCAATATTTTTGTGGGCAATATCGGGACTGATGTGACCGAGGAACAATTGCGTGATTTGTTCGCCGTTCACGGTGTCGTCGCGAGCGTCCAGCTCGTCAATGATCGCGACACGGCCGAGCCGCGGGGCTTTGCATTTATAGAGATGAACAGCACTGAAGACGCACAGCGAGCTGTTTCTTCTCTGGACGGCGCAACCCTGAATGGCCGGAAACTGAGAGTTAACGAGGCGCGGCCGAAAGCGGAAGACGATCCAAACCGACCCTCATCGGAAGCCCGGGATCACCGTCGACACCGAATATAGCAACGGTCGCCTGAATTTGAGACCAGCATTCAACCGCCTGGCAGTATCGGCGTAAATTCGGCCGGCGGCATAACTGCCCCTCGCGGCGACGGAATTAAATGCCCGTGTCAGGCCGATGGCGATCATTCTCGGGTTTTACCTTAACTGCGTTGTTCCAGCTCTTGAATCTGATCACGGATGCTCTGCTTGAGCGTGACAATTTCAGGGTCATCGGAGTCGACCATACACAGGCCGTCCAAATGAGCAAGGCTCTCCCGCAAGCTGCGTAGAAGTTCCTCACGAAGAGGTTTTGGCTGAATTGAATGCCTGATTTCCCGAGCTTCACCGATCATCGCAGGCCGTCCCCCGGGGAACCAAACAGTACAGCCTGTATTCTTCGCGTGTGATTTCGGACCGCGTATCAGTGTGCTGCGCTTTATCGGAAGGTCATTGGCAAGCCTTGCGGGAACCTGATCTCCCAATGGTTCTGTGCGGGCTTGAGCCGGAGCTAGAATGATTAATCCAGTAGCATGAAAACTCCTGCAATACGCGAAGCCGGTAGGAAGGCTATCATCAGCAAGATGGATGCTGAAGGCCGATTCCGACGGCGCATTCTCTGCGTAGATAGCGACGCCGAGTTCCTTCGAAGATGGGCGACGGCGCTTCGCGGCAGTGGCTACGAAGTGTTGACTGCCGATGATGGATTCGCCGCCCTGCAGATCTTGCGCGGCGGACAGCCAGACCTGCTGGTTACGGAATTGAATCTCCAGCGAATGTCCGGCTTCGAACTGCTGTCGGTGGTTCGCCGTCGATTTCCCGGCATCGGCGTGATAGCCGTGAGCAGTGAGTACACGGCCGTCACGGTTCCCGACGAGGCAATCTGCGACAGTTTTCTCAGCAAAGGCCCGAACCTTGATTTTGAGCTGGCGGCCGAAGCCGAGCGGCTCATAAGTGAATCACCAGTTCGCGGCTCGCGACCTAAAACCACGGTGGCGCCGGTTTGGATTCCCAGATCAGCCTCCGGCTACATCATCGTGACCTGCCCTGAATGCCTACGTTCCTTTTCTGCTCCGCAACCGACAACAACCACTGGCAAAGAGAGCTGTCTTTTCTGTTCATGCGAGGTCCCTTTCCAAATGAGTTCTGCTCCAGCTTGGCCCGAGCCCCCTCGTGAGTCGGCATTCCTCAGGTCGCGCCAGCTGCGCAGTGTAAGCCGGAAACTGCGTAACAAAGGGAGATCCAAATAACGCCCGAGTTCGGTGCGGGTGTCGATTGATGCAGTCAAGCTCCCACGCCAGCCTGCGCGACTCGTCCGCAGATTTGAACGCTGCAAACCGGCGTGGAAAGATCAAGTGAGGCAACACAAGATTAATGGTCCACTCCATTGCTCGATTCTTTCGTTCGTCGCCGCCGGCCCTCGCTTCACGTCTTCAATTTGGCAGAAAAGGCTGGAGAACCTGAGAATCGACGCGGGTGTTCTGCCCCGTCCGATCGCATCGGTTTTGTGTCACGTTGTTTCACACATGACAGCTCTCGACTGCGGCGATTGCGAAAGGAAAATGGTGGGCAGTGCAGGACTCGAACCTGCGACCTCCTGCTTGTAAGGAACGTTAGAACGGAACATCAACGAGTTACACGGAGTGCGATCAATTGCGATGAATCACCGCAACTGACTACAGCACATGAGCTTATTCGTCGTGCGGTCGCATTCAATCGTAATCGGCCGGGATTGCTGGTAGGCACAAAATTGGGCACAGTCATGTCGAGTATAATCTAGTGAGGGTTCCAACAGGCCGTTTCCCGAGCGCCGAAAGCCAAAGCTGCATCCAAGGTATCGGCCTACGTAACCCCAAATTGTTACCGGGGTAATGTTGCTCTGTGCTACACTCCGTAGTCCACTGGTAAGCAGCCGGAAAAGATATGCCAATGACCACAGAAGATCAAGTCACATTTCAGCTCCGCTTCTTCTGTCGGTTCGACGAAGAAGTGAGGGCATTCGTGGGGTATATTCCCACACTGCAGGTTTACGCTCAGTCCCCAACCGAAGAAGGATTGAAGGTCGCAGTACACGCAAGTGCTCTTCGGTTCATATTGGCTTGCGCCAACAGAGGCATTTTCGGGGATGTAATGCGCGATGCGAATATGCGGGAAGTATCCGCAACGGAGATGGCCGCATTAGTCGAGAAAGGCGATTCCGAATTTGTAGCAATTAGGGGCTACAAAGAGTGCTCCGACCGCATCGAAGTCACGGTACCTCTATCCGTGATGGCGACGCACGCCGCCGCGTAAATTAATGCCAAGCATAAAGCCAGAATCTCCAGTAACTATGGAGGAGGTTCTGCTTTTGTGCGGCTACGAGCTTCTTTACAAAGACGCGGACGTGTGCTCGATGATCCCAAAAGACAGAACCAGCAAACTGCGTCCAATTAATATTCCCCAAAAACCAGGGCCACTCGGTATCAGCGTAGAAATCATTGAACACATGTTGTTTGAAGCGAGAGTTGATTCCTTTCAGTACCTCAATTTTCTTGCAAAAGTCCAAGCCCGGCAGCAAGCGCAAAAGGATGCTCAGACACGAGGCTGACTACCCCCTTTGTGCTACATCGCCCCTTTACTTTGTGCGTGAGAGCGTATGATTTGCGCAAGCGCATTACCTCCCTGGCCGTCTGGAATCTTATCCACGAATCAGGCGGCCCAGGGCCCCCCTTTTTTCCCATTGCCCCCCTGCACCGCGCTCGTCGTTACAAGGACCCTCGTGCCGCGTTTAGCCCAGTGCTGCTACCGAACGCCGCCGTTTTGCCGCATTGTTTTACTTTTTTTGGATTTCGGAATCTTTGAAAAACCCGCGTTTGGTCACCCGCTCAGGCACATCCCGAGAAGTCAGTTCTGTGTTGGAAAAGGTGAAGACAGCGTAGCAATGCTCACAGGTTGTTGCTCTGAGCCGCAAAGTCGCGTGTGAAGGAACAATGACCCACACCGCGCATCCGGGACATCGGATTGTGCCGACGATCATTGTTTGGGCCGGATGTTCCTTCTACCGCGAATCTCTCATCGCTTGGGCTTCTGACTGGAATGCGGCAGCGTCAACATCCGGCCACGGTTGAAAATAATAATGCAACCCAAAGCAGAACGCGAGTAGAGGCGCAGCAAGTACCGATGTGCCGCCTCATGCCACTGCTCGCGCGTGTGGATGCGCCTTTCGGTACACGTCCAGCATTCGGCGCGTCGAAACGCGAGTGTAGATTTGCGTCGAATCAATCTGCTCATGGCCTAGCATCATTGCAACTGCCTGGAGTGGCATCCCGCGATCATGTGAATGGGTCGCGCAGGCGTGGCGCAAAGAGTGAGGATTGAACTTCGGCAGTCCGTTCGCTTCCGCAACCCGCGCCACAATCCGATTGACGTTTCTCACGGCTAGGCGCTCGGAGCGATGTGAGCTGACGCTACAGAACAGAGCATCAGTCTTGATGCCCCACTTCTTGAGCAGCTTCTTCCGTACGGGCAGCCAAGCAGCAATAGCGCGTTCGCATGGCTCGCCGAATACCGCGTGTCGATCCCTGTTGCCTTTGCCGTGGATCAGTACGACACGGCCACCCTGAAAGTCATCAACGTTGATCGCGATTGCTTCTGAGGCGCGAAGGCCCGCCCCGTACAGCAATTCAAGCAATGCTCGGTCGCGAGTCGGGCAGCGACCTGGAATTTTCCCCTCTAACAGCCGGCGCATATCTTCCTCGCTCGGCACATCAGGCAGCGCGTCTTGTGGTTTCGGCCCGCGTAGCGATTGAATCAGGCTTGCATCGAGTAATCCCTGGCCGTGCAACCAAGTGCAGAATGTTTTCGCAGCGGCAAGTTGTCGGTGCACCGTCGCGGTGGATGCGCCCACTTCATGCAACATCGCTACGAAGCTGCGGATAGCTTTGCGGTTGATTTGGGATAGCGGTACCGGCCCGAGATACTGAGCGAGTTTCAAGAGGTCGGCGCGATAGGCGCGGACGGAATGTTGACTCATATTTCGCGCTCGGCAGTGGGTCAAAAAGTCCTCGATCTTGGCGAGCGAGTCTGGCTCTGGGGTGGCAATCATCGTATTTCTCCTTTAGGTAATTGAGGTCCAGATGCAAATAGCGTTGCGTTGTCGATACTCGTGCGTGGCGCATTAGGGTCTGCACATCTAAAATGTCGGCCCCGTGTTGGATAAGGGTTGTTGCGTAGCCATGCCTGAGTTGGTGCGGAGATACTTTTCGTCCGAGCACAAGCCCTGCCGCCCGAATGCGGTTGTAGACCTGCATCCTGGTTAGCCTCTGGGCATTTCTCTGTCCGATGAACAGGTAAGGGCTTGGCCGTACGGGGTTCGTTGCCCGTTTCTCTGCCCGCCGCGCTAGCGCCCGCCGCGAAAAACCATGTGCAGCGAGTATCGGGCGCGCTACGGCGAGGTATCGCTGCAAAGCCTCAATAGATGCACCACTCAGCGGGAGCAGTGCATCTTTCTTACCTTTTCCTCCCCATATCTTGACTACTCCGCGATGGAGGTCGATGTCCTTGAGCGTGAGATCGGCCAGCTCGCTCTCGCGTAAACCAGAGCCGAAAAATAGATAGAGCATTGCCCGGTCGCGAACGTGGAGACACGAATCCCCTAGCGCCGCAATCATCGAATCAACATCAGCATGCCTTGCAATGCCGGGGAGTGGTTCGGTGTATCGAGGTTTGGGAACGCCAATCGTCGGATCGTGCCCTAGTTCCTCATCGTCAATGAGGAAGCCAAAGAAACTTCGAAACGCGGCGAGATGCCGCCGAACGCTACGGCCATTGATTCCGTCGCCAAGTTGCACGGCCAAAAATTGAGTAATGTCCTTGCAATTGATTTCAGTAATCGGCCTCTGAAACCATTCCATCAGCTTGCGGATGTCTCGGACGTAATTGTCAACCGTGTTGCCGCTGAGTCCACGTTCGCTTTGCAGGTGGGTAATGTAGCGCCTGATCAGTTCTTCGTTGCTCGGGGCATTGGCGAACTGCGGTAGATTGGAGTCAGCCATTTTGCACCTCCGCGTGCAATGTGGTTAGGGCTGGACGGGTGTTACCGCACTCGTCCGACCCGACTTTTCAAAGGCGGATAAATGGTACACCGTAGCGGCCACGGTGTGAAGAGGAATCACCTGTAAAATTTCCGCCGAATGGCCGACCAACCCGACCCGGAACTTTTATCCCGCTATTTCTCCGAACTGGGGAGAAAAGGCGGGAAAGCACGGGCGAAACGTCTTACCCCTGAGCAGAGGAAGGCCAGCGCGACGAAAGCATCGAAGGCTGCTGCTGTAGCACGGACGAAGAAGGCAAAGAAGAGGCACTGAGAAAATGGATCGCGCGCAATTCCTAGGGGCTTTACTCGGATCGGCAGCCGTTGGCGTGCTGATTTCCAGCATTCTGACTGAGGTAGGCAGATGGAGGGAGCGAAAATCGCGGCGCGAGGAGCTGGCCCTGGCCAAAGCTGCTGATCTGGCGCGGTTAATGTATGAAGGATTTATTGAGCAGATGAAACTGGGGCACCCAGCGGTTGTTCGCCCACAAACCGAGATGATCCGTGATTCTTACCGGATGTTCAAGCATTTACTGGATGAGGGTGTGCTAGACCCGCAGACGCAGGAGGAACTTGATGAGGAACTAGGCATTCATGCAAAAAAGAAGGCTGGGCATTAACGCCGTACAGCCTCAGCTTCTTTCGCAGGTACGCACAGTCCAGTCCCGCCATTTCGCAGACCCTCGGGAAATCCTCCTGATCGCGCAGCAGCCACTGGATTGCGGCCTGCCGGACGGACGGTTTAGGCTCAGTCGCTTCGTGCATAGCGCGTTCGATTACGCTCAGCCACAGAACGCGCTCATTCTTGGACAGGTCATAGAAGACCGGTTGCATGTCTCGGCTCCCAGGTGTAATTTGTGAAGCGAGAGACAACAGAAAGCTCCCCAGGCCGCTTCACCCACGGAGCGGCCTCTTTTTATTCTCATCGGTTGCTAGAGTGCCTCAGGAACACTGTTCCCTTGCACTCAGAGCGCGCACTGATCGGCAAACCATCCGGGAGCAGCAGAACTAATTGCGACGATCTGCTTGGCTACAGGATTCGCAGCGTTGTAGCAAGCCTCAGCGCCCGGAAGGAATGCCGCTTCGTCAAAAATCACAATAGTCGGATGGAACATGCGAATCTGATCCTCTCCGCCCGGAATGCCGTATAGCCTGCCGCCATCCTCCCATTCAAGCGAAAGCGACGTTTGCCGTTTTAGTGGATGCCGCTTTTTTAACCAGTCCGCCTGATTGCGATACAAAATCGCGGCGTATTCGACGAGCCTGCAAGCCTTGTCCTCTTTCGCGGTTTGTACGACTACTTCAGCCTTTGCCCACTGCGAGCGGTGTGTGGCATAGCACATCGTGCACCAGCTCGTAAGCATCTCGCGCGATTTCGGGATAAACAGCCGATTAGCACTCAGGAATGCTTCGAACAGCACCCGGAAATAGGGCTTCTCAGGGAATGGTGCGATAAACGGCAAACCCTGCTCTTTCCAGTGCGGGTTTTCCGTGGCTGAGTGGTTCTGTGCCCAGTACAGTGGATCCTGTGAGCACTTCGCGTCCAGCTTGTCGTATGCCGCCTCAGCGAGTACGGTTTGAATCCCCGTCAATTCTTCGCCGCTCAGTTCGGACAATTCCTCAAAACTGAGTTTCGAAACGCGGCTACATAACTCGCTGAGTGCTAGGTTCGGTGCTGTCATCTTCTGCCTTGAGAATGCTGAGAGCTTCGAGGATGTGCTGCACCCGCTCTGCTGTGGTTTGGTGCGTGACCGTTCCGTCTAAATTCACGCTCTGCGCCGGACGGCCCTCTACGCGGTCTGCAATCTCCGTTGCTGCCTTGATGGATTTGCTGTAGGCGGCCAGCTCTACCATTGTCGAGGCAATCACTTCGGCAAACGTCTTGCCCGGATTCTTAGGGTCTTCCTCGGCGAGCTTCGCCTTGTATGCCTTCGAGAGAAGGATTGCGCGGCGCGCAAGAGCGTTAGCCTTGCTGCCCTTTGCTGGTGGCTGAAGGTTCTTCTGCGAATTAGGGTTTTCACCGCTTCCACGTCCGCCCATTATTTTGCAAACTCCTTGTAAATCCCATAACCCGCGCCCGCCACGGCGCCCGCCCCAACAGCGTGCAGCATGCCGGGAACGATATGTTTCTGCGCCGCACTCCAAACCGTGTCCCAGGTATCTTCCAAGCGCTTTGCTTTTGCGTAATCGCTCATTGCCTGCCCGTACTCGCTGCCTACTCCCGCATTGTCTGCCGTCTGCTGAATAGCCTTCCCTAGCTCAGACTTGAACATATTCAATTGCATTCGCATCTTTGGCGTAAGCGCTGCATTTTCGTTAGCACTCAACTCGCCTGCCGCACTGTAAAAATTCCGTGCTTCCTCATAGCTCAAGGGCGGAGCATTCGGCGATGTGACACGCTGCAGGAATCGCGTCATGGTGCGCGGCATGGTCCGCCCTGCTTCCTGCAATTGTTGAGCGCCTAGCGCGGCCTGTCCTGCGCCTTCGGTATCCACCGCGCTAGAACCCGCTGCCTGTGAAGCCGTATCAAAAGCCGCACCCGCTGAAGACTTGAGAAAACTTGGCAGTAACCGCGATGCGGCCTTATTAGCCAATGGACCTAGAAACGGGAGCGCACCGCCGACGCCGGCTGATATTGCAGCCGCTTTGTTGCTTCCGCCCATGAGTTTCGTGTCCGCTGCACCGCTTGCCGCCGTCACTAGAGCTTGCACGGGAAGGCTAGCGCCTCCGGTCATAATTGGCGCGAGCGTTGCCATACCCATAGCGGGAGCCTGCGCTGAATCTCGCAGTGTTTGGCCGATTGACCTACCCCAGCCCATAGCTTCTTCTGGAACTCCAGGCGCTTGCGATTTAATTGCATCGCTGAATTTCATCGGGCCTTGATGCGTTAATACCATTCCGGGTTGAAGCTCGGCAGGAACAGGTAAGGCGGGTCCACGTGGTTGAGTGGAAACAGGTCGCGACGTGGAGAGATAACCGATGATGTCAGACTTTGAATATCCCGATTGGACGGCAGCATTCACATCGAAATTGCGCGTTTGCGTGAGGTGCGCGAGGATCTCATCGTCGGAGTATCCCGCCTGCCTCGCTGCGTTAACGTCGAATCCGGATTGTTGCGGGTCGGCCATTTTCTAGTGCTCAAAAGATGAAAGTGGAGGACGGTTGCCCCCAGTATTTCCGCCCCCGAAGTTGGGCTTGGCATTCATTCCAGAGCTGAAAGTGTTTTTTAACGCTGTCTGCTTACCGCTGAGCAGTTTGTCTGCTGTCGAAAGCGCGCCGGACAACTGCTTCCATGAGCTTGAGTTGCTGATGGAGTCGGCAAGCTGATCGCGTTCGCCCGCTGTGCCCCCGCCTGCAACTACGGCCTTGCCAACTTCACCGGAGAAAAACTGCTTCGCGATATTGAAGTTTGTAACTTTGTCAGAGCCAAACTGCACCCCGAGCGCGTTGCCGAGCGCATTGAAACTGCGCACATGCCCGTTATCTAAATCCTTCGCTAAATCAGTGAAGGTTTTCATGTGCTCGCGCGCCGTCGAAATAGCATTCAGATTTTGCGAGTAACTCCCGCTGGTGAACGAATCGAGAACTTTTTTCGCAGCATCGTAATTGCCCTGGAAGTAATTCGGATACTTCTGCTCGATTGCGCCCATGAGCGCAAAAGAAGCACCAGGGAAGCGCCCCATCCTTCCAACTGCAGTCTGTAAGTCCATATGCCCCTGACCGACCGCATCAACCGTGGCCTGAAACTCGGGGCTGTTCGGATTCCCCGCCGCACCGAGTTGGTTTTGCATGACAACGAGCGGAGTCGCCGCGCCCATGTCTTTAACCGTGTTGCCCTGATTGTCGACAAGCAGCGAGCGGCCATTCGCCTGCACACTCCGAATGCCGCGATTCATGATTTCGTTAGCGGTATTTTTTAGCTTCAACGGAACGCGCTCGCCCGGTTGCTTGCCAAGGACCGATGCCTCTTCCGCCGTGAGCGGAGCTAGACCTGCACCGCCAGTTACTGGATTTCCTGTGCGTAAGTCGATCAATCCCAAGTTAGGATCGTCTTTGTAGTAAGCCGCTTCCGTCTGCGCCTGCTCGAGCGCCGTTTTTGTTGGAATCGCTCCCGCTTCCGCGCCTGCCTTGCCAGCTTCGGCGTTATTTTTCTGTATCTCAGATAGCGTCTTGCCAGCGCCCAGCGCAGCAATCTGCGGATAGAGTTTCGCTTGCGATTGCGCGATTTGTGTTTCGGCCTGTCCGCGTTCCACTTGCTGTTGCTGTTGCGCTCGCAGGAATGGCAAAGAGTATCCAGCGGTGAAACCTGTTCCGACTCCACCCGCGCGCCGGCCTCCACTTGCCGCGATCATTTCCTCTTGCGCTCCGCGTCCAGCGAGTGCGCCCTGCGCCCCGCTAGTAAGCAGCACAGCCAGTTTGCCCAGCTTACTTAATCCAGGCGATGCTGCATTCGGCATGCCTACAGGTCCGGTAGCTTCTGCCTGCAAGAATGAAGGTGTGCCTATCTTTGGAAGGTTCTGAGTAGCGCTTGCGTTGTTCTGCGGGTGCAGCACATCCGTTCCCATAATGTCAGTAGTTGATGGCAACCCAGCATTGGCGCGGCTTAACACTTGCTGCGGTGATCCCATGAATGTTGGCTGCCCTGCAGGAGACATAAGGGCCGAATTAGGGACCGTCAAGCTCTGATTGTCGAATAAGTGGCCCACTCTAGTTCGCCTCTTCCGTTACAAGCTGCACCAGAGCCATCTGATCCACGGCTTCGGTAACGCGCAGGCGCTCTGCCGCCACTTCCAAGATTCTGATTTGATCCTCGCGCACAATATCAACCCTGCCCATTGCCAGCACTACTGCGCTTGCGAGATGATCTAGAAGTTCGTCATTCATGGCCGCGCCTTAGCTCCCTACAATGACATTCGCATTCATTAGAGCCGAATCTACGAGTTGACTAGCGCTAGGATCTGCGGCTTGCGCGGCGGCCCAAGCATTGCTAGGCGTGGACGCAACCACGATCACCGACGCATTTTCCAGCACCGTGTTCAGGTAAACAACGTGGTACACATTCACGGCCGATAACCGCCCATCAAAGATGGATAGTTCTTCGCCTGCCCCGGTTTTAACTTAGGCATCGCCGACTTTTGGGCCGATGGCTGATTACCTCCGCCGACTACTCGCTGCCTGCCAGTCTGCGGGAATCCGCTGTTGATAGAGTTGTAACCGCGCGGCAGGCGCGGCTCACCAACTGCACCAAGATTCACGGTTGGCCGATTGTGAATGCTGAAGCTGCTGCGCTTCTCTAATGTAGCTTTTGCAAAATCAGCGCCCACGCGATAGGCCGGATGCGTTGGTGCGCCAACCCGGAGCTGCGAGTCCTGTTGCGGCGTATCGGGCAGGCGCACCTGACGTTGCAGCGTCGAACTTGTCTGGGCCTGGTTCCCTAACACGAACTTTCTGCGGGCTGGCACTCGGCTTGAGCCGGTGATCGGAACGCGATTCTTACCTTTGGTGATCATTGTTCTTTGACTCCCTTTCGAACTTCGATTGTGTGATTCCGTGGTGGCTGGAAAATCTTGAAAGTTTTGAGCCAAGGAATGTGCTTCCGGAAATCCACTGGCTGATTGATAAAATCCGGCGTCAGCGGCTTCGTCTTCACATCCTTTTGCTTCGATTCCATCTCTTCGCTCCTTCCTGCGTAATAAACTCGTGATCTGCAATTCGGCCATCGGGCGGAGCGGCTGACTGTTGCGAGATGTCTACAGAATGCGTCTGCTGTTGCGCCACTTCGGGAATGACGTCGCGATGCAATCCCTCTGCAAATTTGCTCACTTCCGCTGGGTCGTTCCACATTGGGTGATAGGGAATAATCCGCTTCAAGTCGCGTAACAGCGGGTCGCTCATAGGATCGTATTCGCTGTCCGCCGGCTGGCGGCCCGAGTCTTTTGTTTCTCCCTCTTTTGCCCATAACATTGCTAGAGCCTGCTATTTACCAGCGAGATTGTGTCTTCGTCGAAAATGTCTTGGTTGCTTTTGAAGCGCGATCGCGCCCGTGTCGATTTCTGTTGCTGTGAGCTGCGCGCACTGCGCGAGGCGCGCGGCTGGGGCTGTTGCTGAGCCTGTGAGCCCAGTTTCTTCAACACCGAAAGCATGTACTTACCGCCCGCGTCTGCAATCGCTAGCGCCCGCTCTCGCGTTACAGGATCAGACAAGCCGAAACACTTGTGTACCGCGTCTGCAAACCACTGCGCGCCTTCTGCGCTGTTGAGCCTGTCCATGCTCGCATTCACTCCGTAAGTATTCACCGCGTCTAAAAAGTTCATGGCGCCGGCAAGCATCACAGAGGAAAACTGCTCAGGGTTAACGGATGAGTTGCGCGGATCAATTCCCCAGGAACGGAGAAAGTCATTTGTGAACGCGACGGCAGCATCGCGCGGAATTGGCGCGACGTTCGCAGGATCGCCATAAGTTGAATTGAAAATCTGCACCGCGCTTAGGGTCATCTTCGCCATTGTCGAACCTAGCGCCTGATGATCTATCCCCGCTGGATCAGTCCCGAATGGAGCAGTCAGTTCATATGCCAGCGTCTTTGCGGCTAACTCGTCATTCAATCCCATCGCCGTTACAGCCTGATCTAGCTGTTCAATACCTTGCTGAATTGCTTGCGGAGTTAACTCTGCCGGCTGCTGCACGTCTTCCACTTGTTCGGCCGGTGCTTCGTACTGTTCCTGCTCCTGTTCAGGATGGTCCACAAATGATTCGGCTATTTGCTCGGTCAGGTCTGCGCTTTCTTCGTGCTCGGCCTGTTCGGGTTGCTGAGTTTCTATCTCATCTCCGAGAAGAGAATTTTCGACGGCCTCGCGAAATTCCGCGTTCTGAATATCAGAATACGGCGCGCTATTTGTCAGCGGCGGAAGTGAATCAGTTAACTGGGACATCTACGACCTCGCTTTCCTTCTCTTTCCACGGCAGATTGCCGTGTGCGTGGCATTCGGGACACGCCCAGTCATGCCAGCCAGGGAGCCTCTTGGTGTCGTACATTTTTTCTTTGCCACAAAGCCCACAGGTTGGTGCGCAGTTACAAGTGGCGGCCGCGCACTCTGCTGAATAATCTTCTGCGCGGAATCCAGAGGCATCGCGAGTATCAAAGTCGTTATTCCTTCCACTAGACGCGGTGAATCTCATTACTCCAAACTCTTGGGGAACTTTGGTTATAGGATTCGGCGCGAGGGGTTGATGTGTTGGGTGCAAGCCGTCTACCTCTACCTTCCACGCTACCGGGTGTACCGACGCGGAACCATCGCGTACCCCTAAAAAATGCTGCGCATCGTACCCGTTCTCGGCTACGACGTAGTGCAACTCGCCGGAAGACAGTCTCACCTGCCAGAGCGTCATTGTTCATCCTTCTTTCCCAGCGCCACATCAAGCAGCGCCTCAATCCTGTCTAGCCGTTCATCTACGCGCACTGCCCGTTCTAGCGCAGGCTCAATCACTGGGTACGCGTCCATCAGTTCCTCAAATTCCTCGTCCTGCTCCGATGTCCAATGAATCACGTAAACACCTCGGGCGAGAGCGAATGTTGGAAGGAATCCACTACAACTGATCCGAGTGGCACCCCGGAAGCGCCTTCAATGCCGACAATCGCGGACAAGTTGTTCGTGATGACTGTTGCAAGCGTCAGCGCGAGCGCATGCGACTGAATATCACCTCGCGTCCCGGAAGCTACTCCAACGTTCGCGAAGTGCGGCCCGCTGATACGAACCCCGGTAGGGCTGGTTAGAAAGAACGTGCACCGCCAAACGCTATTCGCAGCCATGTCATTCCCCCTTTGCCAACAATTCCGCCTTGATGTCCTGCACCAAACTCCACTCAGCTTCCTCATGCGCCTGCTTCGCGTAATCGCGGCTTATCGCCTCTCGGTACATCTCGCGTAGCTCCGGCAGGTAAGCCGCTATCGCGTCCTCAACCCGCACGTTGATTGCGTCCCTGCTGGCCTGCATCAGCTTCGCAATACGCGGACCTAACTCCGCTCTGCGCTCGGGAAGCAATGTCCAGGCGCGCTGATCTAGCAGCGTATCCCGCTCACACTCACGGCAGGCACCAAGCCACAGCTTCGTACCCGCGAGGCAGACCTTCACGAATGGCCCGTGCTGCGCGCACAGGTGCATCTGTGAAGCATGACCGTCCTCGCTGACGGTAATGGGCTTGGGATAGCTTGCGGGATCGTCCTGCAGGCGCGGGAGAGAGGCTTCTAGATCGTTGGCAAGCCGCTCAAGCTCCAGCACATCGGGAAGAGCCTTAGGCATTGGCGATCCTCTGCTGGAGCTGGGCGGCGGCCCGCACAGCCTTTGCCAGCTCAGGAGCAAGCACACGTTCAATTGCTGAGCGCTCTTCCGCCGTCAGCTCGCGCACTCCGCGCTCTGCCTCATACAGACGGAATCGACTCACGCCCGCTCGATCAGCGAGCACAATGCGCGGTACGCCTGCAGCTTCGCGGAGTTCTCGCAGTTCTGACATCGTGATTCCTTTTTAAGTAAGCAACAGCAGTGCTTACTTCTGCTCTATGCCGGATGATGTCTGATTTCAGACGAAAAGAGAAATGACGCATTACCGACCGTTACAAGTGAGCGGTTTCACCAGGGATGTAATTCAGGCCCAGAGCAGTGCAAGATGCTATATAGGCATGAGGTCGCAACAGCTAAGCCGCAGAGAATTAACGCGTTAGTGCAAGAATAGCTAAGCACTGTGCCACTTTTGTGCCCAGCTACTCGTAAAACATCGCGAAGCAACGAACGTTCAAAGTAACCGTGACTTGCCATCCCCCATGTTTTCGGAGCGAGTCACGGTGATCTAAAGGCCCGTTTCGCACGTCATGCAACTACCGTCGCGATATAACGCAAAGCCTCCGCATTTCAGACAGGACGGCAGAGTTTTGGCGGGGTCGGTGGGTGGTACGGTGGTTCCGCTCATAGAGCGGCGGACCACCGGAACCACCACACCTCCCGATTCCCCGGTGGTATCACTGGTTCCCAGTGGTTCCTGTACCACTGAACCACCTGTAAGCGGGTAAAAGAGTTTGGAGCGGTTGGTTCCCGATTGCACCTGCCAAAGTGTGCCGCGTCCTTCTTCGAGCAGTCTTGGTAATCGTCCTTTACGAATGCCGCAGTGCTTTGCGATGCCGTTCTGTGTAATTCCAGGCTGGGTTTTAATTAGCTCCTCGATTTTGGCGAGCTCGTCCTTTCGGCGGGTAAGATACGGAGCTTCGGTGACCTCAAAGCGGCCGTCTTCAAAATCGGCGCGAATTGTAATCGTGCGGCTTTCGCCATGGCGGTTTTTATCAACTTTGAGCGTTATGAGTCCGGACTCTTTGTCGAGCGAGTGGAGAAATGCAAGATCGCAAGCGCCCCGAATGACTGACGAGCCCCTGCCTGTACTGCCCTCTGTCTTTGCCGGGTGATGCAAAAGGATCACAGCCGCGCCATGAGCCGCGCAGGCCCTGAGGTACTGCATCACTCCGGACATGGCCGTTGAGTCGTTTTCCTCTGCGCTGTGAAAGTATCGGAACGGGTCAACGATGATTAGAGGGCGAGTTTCCTTCGCGATTGTTAGCAGAAGTTCACTGCCAGCGAGCGGCGGCTGCTGATCACACCAGATTCCCCAGATTCGCAAATCGGCAATCTGTTGTTCTCCAGTCATCGGCCGCAATCGGCTCTGCACCATGTAGGCGGGGTTTTCCAGGTCGACGTAAAGCACCGGCGTTTTTTGGCACGGCATGCTAAGAAATTCGGCACCTTGAGCTGCTGCGATTGCCATTGCCTGGACTAGGAAGGTTTTCCCGTCGCCATCGGCGCCGGTCCACAGCACGATTGTGTTCCGTGCGATTCCAAGTGCCGGCACGATGTATTCCATCGAAGGGATTTCCATGCTGAGCACATCGGGGATGTCAGCGAAGCGACGAATTGTGCCAGCCTGGGTCATGCGGTGATGACCTCAGCCGTCGCCATTGCGTCAAGTTTAGCGATTGCCTGTTCTATGAGCGCGTCGGGATCGGCGGCATCATCAACAACTCGCATAATCCATTCGGCTAGCCCGAGGAGTGCCCGCAACCTTGCTTTCTTTTGCACAATTGCAACGTGATGCAAGACGTGCTCGGGATGCACAATGACTCCCTGAATCAGACTCCCGACTAGAACGTAGTGCTCCTGGCGATTCCCGAGTTCTTCCGCAACTGTCACGTAGTCGATAGGTGTGAGCCGTGAGCGAAGAGCCAACATTGCGTTGAACACGCTGCGATGATCTGAGAGAGCGAAATGCTCCGGTCTCAAGCCCACTGAAACCACCTCGGGCAGGAGTGAGTCATCCTCGATTAGAGCGCCTAACACGCTACGCTCTGCTGGTAGATTGATCGGATTGAGCCGTTCCGTTTCCACGGTTACTTCCCTTGGGCGCTTCCCTTGAGGGCTATTGCTATTAAACTGTTCGCGCTGGCTTTTACTCATTGCCGCACCTTCGCGGGCACGATGCTTCCGGAAATCAGTGCATCCAGGTCAGACTTCCTAATAAACACACGCCGCCCAAGCTTCACGTAGGTGACCCTGTTGTGCAGAATCCAGCTGCGCATGGTTGAGGCTTTCACGTGGCAAAAACCTGCTGCTTCTTCCACGTCCAGCAAATCCCCAGCCGGAACTTCTTTTAAAGACGCCATCTCTTTTGCTCCTTTGATTGATTGCTATTGACTTTCAGCTATTGCTAGCGTTACGCTACAAGCAATGAAACGTAACATCAAGAATGGCGTTACAAGCGTAACGGCTGAGGTTTTGCCGATTCTGATTGCGACGAAACAGGGTCAGCAGGACGGATTTGGCATGGACGGAAGCAGAATGATTCCCGTCAAGATCGTTAGCCGCGAGCAGATGTTGGCGTTAGTTCGAGAGACGCCACGGGGAAAGACGCCGAGGTTTCTAACAGACGATGAGTGGAGGGCAGTGCAAGCTGCTCACAGCCTGAGGAACGGTCTAGAGGGTGACGAGTTGGAGCTTTCTCACGCTTTCGACCTTCTGAATCTCGGCTATTCCCCGTCTTCGAGGGGCGGATCGGCGCAGGAATTATGGCAGGTCATCGCGTTGCAGAGACTAGCGGCCCTGATGTCTGACGCAAAAGTAGTGTTCTGGTTCGATGATCGCGAGAATCAGTTAACACCTGGAATTTTTTGCCCTAACCGCAGGGCTGCTGTCATCCTTCCGTTGCTTTTTGGAGATTCGTTTCACATCTGCCCCAGGTGCCGAAAACCATTCTTTTCGCGTAACACGTATTGCAGCACCCAATGCCAGAACGCGCATCGTGTCGCCCGCTGGCGCAAGAAAAACCGAAAGCGAGGTCAATAATGTCTATTTACAAGCGCGGGGATATTTACTGGTACAAATTCATGTGGAGCGGGCAAATGATCCGCGAATCCACAAAGCAGGGCAATGACAAAGTTGCGCGGAGAATCGAGTCAGCCCACAGGACCCGACTTGCCGAGGGGCTGGTTGGCATTCGCGAAAAGAAGCGTACAACGCTGGCCGACTTTATCAAGAATCGTTTTGAGCCATGGGCTAAAGGCAGGTTCGAAACGACATCGCCGAAAACTTGGAAGTCCTGGTATCAGCCGAGCATTAAGACGTTGCAAGCCTATCCTGCGTTCTGCAATCGCGTACTCTCGGAAATAACGAGCGAGCACATTTCGGACTTCGCGGCTCACGTTCGCGCGAAAGGGCTTCGCGGGAAAGTGATGCAAACCAGCTCAGTCAACTCCCGCCTTCGGGTATTGCGCCGAGTTTTTCACCTTGCTGTTGAGTGGGGTGAGATCGACGCGGCGCCTAAGTTCAAACTGCAACCGGGCGAGCGCCACCGCGAGCACGTCTTGATGCCGGACGAAGAAGCGAAGTATTTGGCCGCTAGTAGTCCCCTGCTTTCGGACATGGCAACCGTGCTGGTGGATAGCGGAATGCGCCCCGAGGAATGCTTCCGGCAAAGATGGGAAAACGTAACTTGGGTTAATGGCCGATTCGGGACCATTCTCGTAACGCACGGCAAGACGAAAGCAGCGCGTCGCGTTCTGCCTTTGACTCCGCGAGTGCGAGCGATCCTAGAACAGCGCTGGAAATCGGCCGGCAAGCCACAAGAGGGGTGGATGTGGCCAGCGCCTACTAAGAGTGAGCACGTGGAACCATCGACATTGAAGAAACAGCACACGAAAGCGATCAAGACCAGCAAAGTTAGGCCATTCGTGCTCTACACGCTTCGGCATACCTTTCTCACGCGGCTTGGCGAGTCCGGTTGTGATGTGTGGACGCTTGCGCGGATCGCGGGTCATAGCAATATCGCAATGTCATCCCGCTATGTGCATCCCTCGCAGGATCGTGTTCTCGATGCGATGGCGCTGCTGGGTGGGCACAATACTGGGCACAGTCAGGAAAATGCAGGCAAGAAGGAAGCGGAGCAGATTGCCGCAAGTGGCGAAGTACCAGCGGCTTAAATGGTGGGCAGTGCAGGACTCGAACCTGCGACCTCCTGCTTGTAAGGCAGGCGCTCTAACCAGCTGAGCTAACCGCCCAATAACTTACGAGGAATAGTGCCAAAGTCAGTGCCAAAGCCCTTCAATTCTGGCGCTCCGGCGCCACGGTTGGCAGTGCGGGACGGCTGAATACCTCCTCGGCCGTTTTCTTCTGCGCGTCCTGCATGAGATGAGTGTAAACGTCGAGCGTCACCCGCGTCGAGCTGTGACCGAGCCAAGCCTGAGTGTCTTTGATCGAGTGCGTTTGCCGATAGACCAAACTGCCGGATGTGTGACGGAGCAGGTGCAAACCATCTTCCCGCGGCCGCAGCTTGATCTCCAGGCTCCTGAGAACCTTCTGGAGCGTCTCGCGGAGCTGATCTGGATTCGCCGGCTGGCCGCTGCTCGAAGCAAACACGTAATCCGTCGCCGCGACGTAGTGCGCCATCGCTCGGTGATTTCGGAGCGCAGAGTACAGCTCCGGCGGCATCGGCCGCGTTCGCAAACTCGCCGGCGTTTTAGGCGACGTTGGCCGGCCACGATAGATTGCTCGCCTCACGGTAATCTGCCGGTTCGCGAAGTCGATATCCTCCCAGGTTAAACCGAGCGCCTCGCCGGTACGGATTCCTGTGAAGAGCAAAACTCCGTAGAACGCGCGGTAGCGCATGAGCTTCGGATCGACCAGCGCATCCCAGAGCGACCATGCTTGCTCTGAGCTGAGCGACGCCTTTTCGCGTCTGTCCAGCTTTGGCGCGATGCTTTTCTTGACTGGCGATTTTGCAATCAGTTCCAAGGTATCAGCGGCATGATTGAACATCGTCGTAAGAATCGAATGGATTGTGCGACGGGTTCTACGGCTCAAATGCTTCCCTTCCAGATCTTCGTGAAATTTAACGATGTCGGTGGGCGTGATTTTCGATAACGTCATACGGTCGAAATACGGCCGAATGTGCTTAGTCACGAATGAGCCTTGCGTAACCTGTGTCGAATCTTTCCAGTTGTTGCGCGTGTACTGAGCCCACTCCTGCTCCATATAGCTCGCGAACGTGCGTTCATCCGAGTGTGCAGCGTCGCCATCAATGGGGCGTAACGCGCGCGCTAGTTCTGCCTGGGCTTCAACGAAGTCGCCTTTCACGGTGCGATTGTGCCGCTTTGAGTCGTAATGCTTGAATCGTTCGCAGCCGCTGCAGGTCCAGCGGATCAGATATTTCTTTCCCTTGATTCGTTCTTCGATTGATCCCGCTTCCCTGCGCTTCATTGTTTTCTCCAGTCGATCTCTCGGCGTTCAATCCAGTCGAGCAATGCCTTGCGCCGGAACCGCAGGCGCGGTCGTTCGCCATTGCCGATCGGAGTGTGCGGCAGCGTTTTGTAATTGACGTATATCCACTTCGGCGAAACACCGAGCAATTCAGCTGCGCCGCTAACGTCTAGCAGACAGTCTGCACAGTCTTGCCGAGCCTTGGGCGTCTCCTGCTCGGGCGAAGGATCATCATCGTCTGGCCAACCGCCGAAGTCTATCTGCACAATGGGACCGCGCTTCAGATCAGGCAGCATTGCGTGACTCGCGCGTGTTTGTTTTCTTCAGGAAGGAATCGATTGCACGCCGGATGAGTTCTGCAACGGGAGCGCCTGTTTTGTCGCTGATTTTACTGAGGGCATCCCACTGCTTGGACTCGACCCAAAAGGTCTTTTTCAGTTTCATGGCAGACTCGGTTCGACAAGTCCTTATGTGAGTTAAAACCTGATTATAGCATGATATGTCATGATATGTCAACGGAATACCGCGCCAGAAGCCAGATTTGCAGTCGCGCAACCGCAGAGCAATGCTTCCTGCTCGAAGTCTTATGGACTGTGCAATATTGAGCAGTTCCGATGCCCCATTCAGGGTACCTTCCCACATCAGAAGGTTCACTTTGGAGGCAGTATGGCAACTCAGGCAGTACAGCAAGTTCAACCACCCTACCAGCCCGCATCTAGCTCGCCTTTTTGTTGCGACCCGACCTGCGAGTCGTGCAAGGCGTTGCGAGACGAGTACAACCGCTTGGCGCAGGCCAATGGGGTTAAAATAGGTACAGGATTGTGAGGTCAGAGGGAGGCGGCCATCATGTCTCCTGCTCGACAAACCAACGGTTCTTCAGATAAGAGGAAAGTCGTCCGCCAAACCACAATTGCTCCCAATTTCCGCACAGAGAGTAACGCCATAGGTTCCCGCAAGAAGAAGCGCGATTTCGACCCCATAGCATTCCTAGCAACCATCGGCGAGGGCAGGAAATCCATGCTCTTCCCGAATAAACACACCATCTTCGCGCAAGGCGATATCGCTGATGCTGTGTTTTACGTCCAGACGGGCAAGGTAAAACTCACCGTGGTTTCGAAAACTGGCAAGGAAGCGACCATCGGCATATTGGGTGACGGGCAGTTTTTCGGCGAAGGTTCACTTGCAGGCCAGACGCTTCGCATGGGTTCTGCAATTGCTATGACAGATTGCGCTGTTCTGCGAATCGACAAGAAAGCCATGATGGAAACGCTTCATCAGGAGCACGAATTTTCCGACCTGTTCACGGCTCATTTGTTAGCGCGGAACATCCGTTACGAAGAAGATTTGGTGGATCAGCTTTTCAATTCGAGCGAAAAGCGGCTGGCCAGGATCCTCTTGCTGCTTGCTCATTTTGGCAAGGAAGGCAAACCCGAGACGGTAATCCCCAAGATCAGTCAGGAAATGCTGGCAGAGATGATCGGCACAACCCGCTCGCGAGTCAGCTTCTTCATGAACCGATTCAGAAAGTTGGGTTTCATTCACTATAACGGCGGCCTGCAAGTCCACAGCTCGCTGCTAAACGTAGTTCTACACGACTAGCCGGTCGTCGGCGTACCGGACGGCGCATCCGCACAGGAAGGTACACTCCGGCACGCGACCTAAAAATCACTTTTCGCGACGCAGGTAGCATCGCGCTAAAAACTACCCAGGGGTCATCCTGCCCTCCCCTACCTTCCTCTAGCGACCGGAGCTCACCAAGGAGCGCCGGCGCTCGGAGCGATCGCGTCGCTGTGCAGCTGGTCGAGAACGTGGGCGGTCGTGTGCTGAATCATCCGTCAGATCCGTGTTCGCTTCATGTCGTGTGGCAAGGTCCTTCACTCTGCGCTGCAACACTGTTCAATTAACGTCGTTTTCGACCACGTTCTAAGCTGAGTGTTTTCAGCGTCTGTCTTGGCGTTTCATGTGGCACTGTGCTTGCTCAATTAACGTTCGTTAGTTGAACAAGGGAGGCACGAAAAATGAAAGCCGCAATCTACGCCAGGGTCAGCACCGAAGATCAGCATCTCGACAATCAGCTCGCTGAACTTCGGCGTTTTGCTGCACAGCAAGGATGGACGATTGTCCGCGAGTACACGGACAAAGCTACCGCCAAGAACGGCGACCGAGCCGGCTGGAAACAAATGTGGAAAGATGTTTCGGCGCACCGCTTCGACGTGCTGCTGTTCTGGTCGCTCGACCGCCTGACGCGCGAAGGCGTTCTGAAGACACATCTGTACTTGAAACAGCTCACCGACGCCGGCGTGAAGTTCAAGAGCTATACGGAGCAATACGTCGATTCGCTCGGCATCTTCGGCGACGCGATTATCGGACTGCTCGCCGCCGTCGCCCAGCAGGAACGCATTCGCATCAGCGACCGCACCAAGGCGGGTTTAGCTCGCGCACGCAAGGCCGGCAAGGTTCTCGGCGCACGCCGCCTCGACATCAACATGTCAGCTGTGCAGGCGCGACTCGACGCCGGCGAGAGCTTACGCTCGGTTGCGCGTTCGCTCTCGATCAGCCCTGGCACGCTGCTGAACCGGATGAGCGAGGCGATCGCTTAGCTGCACAGAACCGCGATTCCCTCGACGCCGCTATTTGAAACAGGCGATCTGCCGACTGCGACTTTATTCGACCGGCTTGCTGCCGTCCGCGAGGATCCGCTTAGCTTTCTCAGCAAGCTGAATGAACTCTTCTGCGAGCGCTACCATCGTACGCAGTTGCTCGGTGCGAGCTGTGACCAGTCCTTCTAAGTTTTTCAAATACGCTTCCCGTTCCGTTTGAGCCATTGGTGGATTACATACGCGCCGAAAGATCGGGTCAATGGCACGCTGATGAACCAGGTGACAGCTTAGCTGCACAGAAAAGCGATTCCGCCGACCGCGTGCTGCGAAAGAGTCGGTGATCCACCCAGCTGAGACGTTTGGACGCTCTGGGCATCAATTCCGAGCAACTCGCGGATCGTAAAGAGCTTTAAGCTCGCTTGGCGACACGGATGAGATGCTCCTCAGCAAGAGCTTGCAAGGGACAAAAAAGCCGCCCTCGTCGTGGATGTTTGGCAGGTGAGGCATCGAGGGCGGCGTCAGCTCTTACGTGGATACATTCTAGAACGAATAAAGTTAATCGCGCGTGAAATTTCGGCCGAGCAGATCTGTGCAGAGTGAAGCTCGCCTGCGTCACGGCGAATCAACGGCGCTCGGTTGTTCTGTGCCGGCGCACAGCCGTGAAACTCGTCCCAGTCGAAAGGCGGTCCTTCGCGAACGATTCGCCTTCGCCCTGCTTCACTGCTGTTTCACGCAAAGTCAAAGATCACGAACGTCTATCGTTCCGTGGTCCACGCTAACCGAGCGATCGAGTCGCTCTTATACCCGAGTTCATCTCAAGCAGTGGATTCTCTGTGAAGTGCATCAATCTCTTTTTCCTGGCACTGGTTGTGAGAAATGCGAATCCAACCATGAATCCAACTTGCCTCGCATTTCTGCGGTTTTGCATTGGAAATGGAGGCCGCTCTTTCCGTGTTTGTCGTCCCATATCACAGTGCCGATAGCTCGCACCGTGAACCCGTCAGGTAGCAAGAGCCCGATATCGAGCAGTTCGGCCAAACTAAACGAAATTGGGGTCGTGACCGCCAGTCCGTTGCCACTGACGTTGATGGTCGAGCAGTGAAACGTCGCTCCAGAATTGATCACCACCAACTCCACCGGCAGGTTCGCAGCATATCGAAAATGTCGTCTGCGATCGCCTAGCATCAGATCGTAAGCGGCGTCGAGTGTTTGTTTTATTGTAAGAGTCTCGATTGGTCTTCGTAACACAAAGTGTGCGCGATCTTGGAGCGCCTGCTCTGCAAGATTGCCGGCCGTTGCGACCGCGAAGAGAACTGCGTTCTGATTGGAGCGGCTCTGTCGTACGCTCGCAAGAACTGGGCGCGCATCTGTGATCGTATCGAAATCAAGCACGACACCTTCGTATTTTGCTCGGTTCAGTTGCTCTGAAACCTCTCGCGTATTCGCACTATACTGGGCGTCGATCCCGAGTTCTTTCGAGAAATCACTAAAAACAGCGGCCAGAGATGGATCAGCAGTCAGAAGCAACATGTGCAAAGTTGGATAATTATTTGGCATCTCATGCGGCCTTATCGAAAGTTTTCAAATCGGTGATCTCGTCTTTCAATTTACGCAACTGCCCCACCAAACGCGATCCTGGTTAAGAACGCTCCGAGTGCGCGGGACTTGAGAAGACCGATTCGCTTGAGCCACTGTGCCACGAATTCGAGAAGAGGTGTTTACTACGTTCGCTTTTGTTACGAAAACGAAACACGAACGCTTTTCGGCGGCCGTTAGGTTAATGCCGTCGCATCGCCTGAGATCGCAGCCAACTATCAACTTCATCGCTGAGCGCGAAAACAGCAAAGCCTTTGCCTGCATTGACTCGGTGAATTGGCAAATGATTATTTTGTTCCCATCGTTGGACGGTCTTCGCGCATACGCCGGTGTAATGTGCGATGTCTTTCCACGACCGCAGTATCTTTTGCACCCTTTGGTTCTCCTCAATAGCGCCTACCGTTTCGTTTCCAGCTTCTAGCTCCACGACAACAGCTCCGACGTGATGGACCACGCCATCGCGATCGGGTAATGGGAAATAATTGCCAATCCATCGGCCACCGCATGGCTTGGCCGCCAAACGACCATTCAAATTGACGTTTACCACTGGTCGACCTGTCTGCAGCACTTGTCTCATCACGAGTTCAAGTTGAGTGGCTATTTGGGATCCAAGCATTTCTTGGATGTGTCTGCCTGGATGTTCTTGCATCGGACGCCCGTTGATACACGACAAGGTGTCATTGATGCAGCAAAAACACAGGTTTTCATCGAGCACAGCAAGGCCAACATTTGAATAGTTGAAGAACTCACCAAACAATTGTTCCGAGAACATTGTTGTTTCTTCTTTCGCGAGAATGCCTTGAATTTTATCCAAACTATAGCGCCGAACCAACTAAAGATGCCATTTGTTACGAAAACGAAACAGCCGGACGATATGTTGTCTCTCCTCTGTGCAGATGTGGTAAAACTCGGCAGTTCGACCAACAACGAACGCGACGCGCGATCTGGCGATGCTGACAGGTGCTGGATCGCGCGCCCATTGCCTTAGCGAGCCGTCCATGGTACAAAGTGCGCCATGCAAGCACTCGAATTTACACGCGCTCTGCAAGAAATTGTGCGAGAACTCAAGATCCAGGAGTTACTCGAGATTCTAAAAGACTGGTCAACTATGTTTGGAAATGCGAACCAAATACCAGACGACAGAAAAAATGAGTTCGCCAAGTTACTCCTGAATTCAAATGCCGCTTACGAACGGCTCGCGCGAAGAGCAGAAACACGCGAGATCATGGAACAATTGCATGTGGTTGACCTGTACGTGCCTTCTCGTGTTCGAGTGATGTTGGGATCGCTAGGCACGGTCGCTAATTCACAGCAGATATTCCAAAACGCTGCACTGTTCGCGCAGTTTTATAGTTTTGCGGAACAACTTAGAGCCTTGCTGAGGATCAATTCCACTTCTCATCAGCTTCTGGAAGAGGCCAAATTCGGGCGGCTTCCAAAGGAAGACAAGATGCTAGAGCTTGAGCTGATCGAGTACCCTGACGAAGTAGGAATATCTCCAAAAAGGCTCCAAATATTTGTCACAAGCATTAGCAAGTTGCACGAAATCTTCGCTATCCTGCTTGACATCAAAGGTGACACGCTCACATTCAAGTACTTCGACTCTGGAAGCGGTTTCTTAATAGGAATTGCGGCCGCCGCTCCGATCATTATTGCCCTCGGCACATTGCTCAACCAGTATTGGGACAAGATTCGGTTCTATCGTTATGACAGCTTCGAAAAGAAAGTCGAGGCCGTCTCAAAAACGCTAGAGGTAACGGACACAATACAGCAAAAGGTTGACAAGGGACTGCTACCTGCCGAAGTCGGAAAAAACTTCACTATTCGCATGTTTCAGGAATTGGAGACACTCGTCGAAATCGGAGCAATGGTGCCTCTGAAGGACGCCACAATCGATCAGCGCCAGCTCTTGACGGAAATACGCAATACGAAGCTGCTGAGCGGAACTGTTGCAGAAGACGGCTACGAAGGGAAGGACGCTCGTTCGAAGCCACAGGAATCTTAAAGTTGATATTTTCGCGAAATGCAGTTTGGCTCACAAAAATCCACTGTGCTGCAACTCGGGCGTTCACGAACAGCAAGCTCAGCTGCTCGGAAGCTGAGAGCGCCAGTGGCAGGCGCTGCAGATCGCGCCCAAGGCTGACTGCCATGGCGATCGGCCAAGCTGCACACAAACGGGTCGGCCGACGCGCGCTTTGAAAGATCATGGTTTCGGGGTTGTGTCCGCCGGATCAGCCTCGACGGTTATCTCCACTTCTGCCCCCTCTTTTAAGCCGACCTTCCGGCCCTTCTTATCTCGAAGATTGTTCTCGATGCGAAGTTCCCGATAATAGTGATCTGCACCTTTAACGGCGATCTGCGCCTTTTCAGGTTCATCAGAAAATGGCAGCGGCTTGATGATTTTCTCAACCACAGCAGGCATGCTTGTGTTCGGCTTTTCTGGTGGCTTCGTGGCCATTGACACTACTCCTTTGTAACGACAGGTTACTGCCGAGAAGTGGAAATTCTAAGCAGGAAGGAACTGCTGAATTCAGTCTAGCATGCGTTTTTCGTGGCGAAGTCAAGCATTGCTTTTTGGCTGGCGTATGTTGACCCTTCCCTCCCACGAAACCTTGGAAGAATCTCAGTGAATTGTGCTTTGCCGCGCGGTTGCGCCGAAAGGCGTATCGAACGTTGCCGAGGCAGACTGCCGCCCCCCTGGCGCGCGTGCTGCACAGAAGGTTGACGCCGGCGACGGCAACGCGACAAACGCAGCCGGAACGGCGTGACAAGCTCCGAACCAGCTGCATAGAACCAGCGCTACAGGTCCGCGCCGCCGGCGAGCGCAGCTGACGCGACGGTCAGAAATTGGGTCAGGCGAAAAACCTTCACAGGTGTGTGTGTAAACTTGTCCGTTTGGTACGAAATTTGCCGCCAACCTACAGATTTCCGACAACTTACAGAATCGGACAACAAATCGGACAAGCTACCAGTTGTCCGATTGAATCGGACATATGTCCGAAGTTGTCCGATTAGGTGTAAGTATATTTATTTATATATACATACAGGCTAATCGGACAACTTTTACTCACAGCCTAGATGGCAATATCTTCCGGCGCCGGCATTCTTCGGTAGCTGCCTCGGCCGGTTTCCTCCAGTCGGTTCTGTTGCTTGTATTCCATCATCCGCTTCAGCGTTCTTTGTATGGTGTCAGGCTTCAAATTAGGAAACGCCGCAGCAACCTGCTGCACTGTGAATTCGTCGCCTGGCTTAATGCCCGACTGTTCCGACCGAATCCAGTCGATCACTAATTTCCAAGTCGCCGGCTTATCGGCTTTCGATTGGGTTGGCTGTTGCGGTGCAGCTGCTGGACGATTGTTCTGATCGAGAACGATTCCGATTTCCTCGTCTTTTCCGTTGCGCGGCAGAAGCGACATTGTGCGCCGACTGCTGTCGTTCTCGTCCTCTTGCTCCAAGAACACCAGCGTCTCGACCATGCGAGCCCACGCGCCTGAGCCAAGGATCTGATCGCGCTTGGACGTGTACTTGTTGCCGGCGCGCTGCTTTGGCGATCCGACGGAAACGATAATAGCAAAGCGTTTATCTTTTGCTCGGCGCTTTAGGTTACGCAACAGTCTGGCAATAACGTGCGCGTCGCTGATGCCGCCCTTTACTTTGCCGCCAGACTTGTTAGTCTCATCGACGTCACCAACCTTCAAGTCGATGCCTTCCAACAGCACGAATTGCACATCGGCATACTCGGGCTGGCTCAGGATGTCATCGATGATTACGCCAGGATCACGATCGCTGTATTCGTCATCGCCAAGATCAATTAGGTTAAATTCGTTCGGATCGTATCCCATCCTGACCGCAGTACGAGCGAATCCTTCCTTGCTTCGGTCAAACGAAATGATCAGATACTTTCCGTTCCCTGAGCAGGTAGGACGACCGAAGAACTTCTCACTCTTCAGCCAGTTCTTAATAAAGAGCAGCACCACGCTCGTCTTCCAAGCGCCAGACGCGCCAGCGAACATCGAGATCTCTGCGACAGGAAACAATCCTTCCTGTCCATCTTTCGCCGGTAGCGCCAAGAAGCTAAACGGCGACTTCCGATCATGGCAAACTTTTCGATCCGTCTGCAGCAGATCCCGCTGGAATTTTGCTAGTTTGTATGTTCGTCGAGGCTGAGGAGCCTCGGCGTTGGCTTTTGCTTGCGTGTTCGTCTGAGTGTTAGCCACGGCTAGTCTCCTGCTGTGCAGCTGGCGCCGATTCACTGAGCGACCATTGACGATGTCCCGCCAAAACTTTGGTCGAAACTTCTTCTCTTAGCTCCGGCGAGAATTCAACGATCGGCTCGTACATGCCGTGCTCGTTTTTCATCGCAGGCAGCGCAACCCAAAGCTGGCCTTGGCGATTCCGCACGACACGTAGATCGTCGAGCATGATTTTGTGGTTGTCGAACGAGATTGAGAGTTTCGCGATTGCGACGACGGATCGCGGCCGGCTAAGAGGCGGATGCGCGAACCCAAGAACCTTAACTACCGACATAACTGTCTCCTGTAAATTTCTGAGATTTGTACCGCTGGGTTTCAGTTCGGTCAGTCTTCGGTTAGGTTCGGTCCGGTAGGTTTATTCGAGGGATGCGGCCCTCCGTCTGGCGACGACGGACCTCACAGCACATCTAATTGTCACTGCCAAACTTTCAGACTAGAGCTGCACAGATGCGCCACACTTGTCGAGCATCTCGCGCACCGTCTCAATCTGACTGTGCAGCTGACGCAACGACAGGCGATAGCCGCGTCTCATGTGCGTCATGAACTCCGCTCGATACGGCCGAGCACGGTGACCGTCTTCGAGATCGCGAAGCTCAGCGCGCTGAATTGCGACTTGGTCTTCGAGTTGTCGAATTTCGGTTTCAAGATCGCGCGCGGACAGCGCGGCTAGAAAGTTGACCTTTGTGTCGTGTTGCGATACAATGTACTTCATACGAGATAAATTTTCCTTTCTGCTTTCCAGGGCCAACCGTGCGTCAACACTGTTGGCCTTAAGTTTTGTTCCTAACTCTTCGATCCAACGAACGCACGCAAGGCGTCACGCGCGATGAGCACCCGATCGCCAACTCGCACAGCAGGCAGCTCGCCACGCTTTACAAGATTCCTGATTGTCATTGGGTGAACGCCCAATGCTTGTGCAGCTTGCGGGACGTTGTAGACCAAAGGTTCGACTGCCACAGAAGCCATAATCAGCTCTCCTGAATTTAGATTAGCACTAATTACAATTCGCGTTTTTCGCCCGATCAGCTGAAAGCCGCGCCCATCAGGCGATTCCAAAAACACGGTCAACTCTCGGAGATATCGGGCGATTTCCGGTGATCCGAGTCGGGAAGGTCAGATAGGTCCATCCTGCGGCGTCGAACGCTTAAAACGCATTCTGGCGCAAAGGAAGGGGCGAAAAATTGAGTTTTTGAAAGGTTCGGAACCGCTAATAAGCATTCTCTGTGCAGCTAAATTGAGCGGATTAGAAGGCCGGCCACTTATTAGTGAGGGACGCTAGCGTCTTTTTCCTGTTTCTCCTCCGAATCCCAACGCACTTTGTTTGCTAGCGCAGTGCGGTGGGCTTGCTCGAAATGAATCGCAAGGCGATGAAGGTCAGCTGCCTGGTCGGTTATCCCGCGCGATTCGTAGAAGACGCGATCACCTGAGTCGGCGTCGAACACTTCCAGATCGGTGCGATCACCTTTTTCAACTTGAAACTTGAAGATTAGGTCCGCATCGTCGCAGCTCGCGGCTTGTTCGTACCCACGACGCGCGAATCTGTAAGCACGGCCGATATCCAAAAGCGCTTGTGCGGTTTGTGGATTCCGTAACGTTTTCGGCCAGGTCACTCCACTATCAGAAGAAAGGCAGACCGTCTTCGCTGACGCCAGCCGCTCGGCGGCTTCGACCTCGACGCTATCGCAATCCGTCGTTTTAATTAAACCCCAGCGGCACGACTGACCATAGGCCACCGTCGCAGCAAAAACAACGAAAAGTGCTGACTTCATAGACTCACGCACTCTAATCGGTTCTCCGATATCGCGCAAGTAACTTCTTCATATACAATAAGGTCGACCGTAACTTATAACGCATTGAAATCCTTCGAGCAAGCGAACATCACACCAGTTCTGTGCAGCTGAAAAGATTGACGGGCGGTATATGCTGTAGGTGTCCCAATGCTGCCGTCCGAACTCTACCTCATCAACACGAAACTGCGCGAAAAACTAGAAAAGCTGATTGCTGAAGCAGACCGTAATGCCGAGGCAGCGAAAAAGCATTCTGAACGGTTAAAAGGCTTTCGAGAACTGCCCAAAGAAATCAAACGCGCGGTAGACATCAACAAATCGATCGCGCGCCGTCTCGAACGAAAAAAGTGATCAGAACAGGCTGAGCTATGTGCCAAAAATGTAGCACTCTCGCACGCCGCTACGAACGCGCGATTCGTCAAATCAAGTCCGTGGTCAACGGAAAGTTCGAAACGCCAGCCGCGAAAATGGAAGCGCTGCACAGATTGCAGGATGAACGTGACGACGCGGCAAGAAAATGGTTCAAGCATCGCCGCAGTCATGTTAAAGCAGCATCTGTGCCGGAGCCGGTCCAAGATCATCCCACACCGGAGCAGACCAAGGATTTGTTGGTTGAATTTTTGAACGGAATGCTCGACGAAACCAAGAAGCCGCCCAAGTCTAGCGCCGACCGGCCGCGCGTAAATTAATTCGGACGTTCCGCGCGATCCCGCTCGACTTCGCGTTGTTTGCCGATCAGCCACGCCATCCACTGCTGGTCCCGTTCTGTTTCAACGGCCGGTCTGTCCTGATCCAAAACGTGACGCATGGCCGCGAGCCGGCGCGTCTTCTCGGCATTGCCTTCGGTGAACGCCCATTCGAGCGCCTGGACGTGCAGACGCAGCACGCGGATTTGTTCAAGCAACTCGCTGGTCAAACGCAACAAATTGAACGTTGCGGATTTTTCGTTTAGGTCGTTCATTGAAACAGCTCCGGAAAAAATTCGCGCTCCATGCCCTGTTCGAGGGCGATGTTTTTCGCGATCAAATCTTGCTTGAACTCGGCGACGTATTTTTTAGCTTCGGAAAGGCGATTACCTGGATCCTCAACTAGATAACCGTCAGTCACCTGGACTGTTTTTAGAAACGATCCACGATTCAGACGCTTGAGCTGGCGAACGACGTACTTTGCGTCAGGATCGGCAACCCGCACAAAATCGGGCTCAATAATTTCCGGCTCGACGTTCGGCTTCGGCGTGGGCGCGAGCTCGGACTCCAACTGTTTCAGCTCCTGAGCTTCGCGCTTGGCGCGCCGTTTGAATTCGTGGGCGATCGTCGGCCAGTTCACTGCGTCGGTTCCTGGCACGAGGTAACCGAGCTGCGTGGAACGCTTGGTTGCGATGTCTTGTGCAGAGACTGCGTAAATATTCAGATTGAACAATCCGAGTGCCTGAGTGTCTGTCGGCAAATTCTGCACGGTCGAATCGATCGGAACCAACGCTAAAGTTTCGCCGCGCGCAGCTTGGCTAGGATCATCGTTCAAATTGGCACGCCACTTCGACGTGCCTGGAGTCCAAGGTAGTTTCACCAACGCGAGCGAACGAAACTTTCGCATCGAGAATTTCACACCGTCGAGTTTTGGCTTTTCCGGCTCAGCGTAGTCCTGCAGGTCAATCGACTGTGTAGATTGAACCGCCGATATTTCGACATCTCCCAGCGCGATTGAGTCCAACAAAATGTACGATGCGCTAGTCTGCACAGAACCGATTTCGATTGGCTCGACGCGAACGTGCGTGCCAGTCGAGTCTTTGTGTGTGAGCAAAATATGTCCGAGCGTTTTCATCTTTTTCTCCCAGTAAAGAAATTCGGAAAGTGTTTAGAAACGTAATCCGCTGCAGCAGCACCGAGCGTGCGTCTTGCAGGCTGAACCAGTGGCGTGGCGGTCTGTAGAGCTTGAGCCCGAGCTGTAGCTCCAGGCGTGGACAGGACTGCGTCCTTCGCAATGTTTGCGCCCAGACCAATCGCACCGCCAGTTGCGGCGTGTCCCGCAACTTCGCCAGCGACTGCACCAAGCGCAGGCAGACCAACCCGAGTGAGCGGACCTGCCGAACGGTACGAGATAGGAATTTTGCGATCAATTGCCTCGCTTGCACTGATCAGATCGCTCATGCGGCTGTTCAGACCTTCCGTTCCTGGCGCGACTTGATCGAGCGTTGTGTCGAGATTGTGGTAGATCTCGCGTTTCAATCCATTTAACTCGCCGTAAACAGCGCTGTTTTCGGGAGTCCAGCGGGTGATCTTTCCTATCTGACGTTTGAAATCGAGCACGTCGGCCGGAGACATCACCAGATTCTTGGGATTGCCGCGCGCACCTTCAGCGGTCAGATCGTGCGTAATCGAATCCCGCAGGTCGAGAAGCGCATTCAAGTAACCCTTGTTCGCGACACGTCCACTCATAGCGCTGGCGATTTCGCGATCGATAGGATCGAGCACAGCTTTGGACGTATCGAGCGTCTGTGGCATCGTTGCCTGGGCAAGCAATCGGCTCGGTCCAACTGCGCCGGCTTGTGAGCTAGCGCCGACACGCGACAACAGCTCACTGTGCAGCTGCGAAATGCGTTGCTCGACTTTGTCCTGCAGTCCTTCGTTTGCAATCACAAGCCCTGGGTTGTTCCCGTACTGAAGCTCTTTCTTGCTGACGCCGATCAAACGGTTTATGACATTCGCTGGCGCTTTCTCGCCGAGATACTTTTGGAGCCAGTCAGCAACAGGTCCGCTGACGTATTTTCCGAGAAACGGCGAAAGCATTCCAACCACACCGCCAGCAATCGCATCTTCGGGCTTTCCTGTCTGTGCAGCGGTAAGCGCGCCCGTTGTTGCCGCGCTGTAAAGAGATTTCGCCAACAACGGAGCTTTCGGGAGCAACGTTGCGGCTTTCTCTTCGCCCATGCCAGGGACGAGATATTGACCGACATCGCCGACCGCCTTGCCGATCTTCTGTGCAGTATTATTTGGCGTCGTGAGCTTCGCAATGTTCGCGTCCGATGCTGAGATCGCTCGCGGCGAGACAACACGTTTCATGATTGGATCGGTAATCAGCGCGCCGGTTTCAGCTGCAGTGTGAAGCAACGATTTGCCTGCTCCGACGCCGGCCTGCATAAGGGGATCAATATCCGCCTCTTTCAACGCGCGTCCGATCGACGGCAGATAGCCCAGCCAATTCGTTTCTAGCTGATCTTTCATTTGAGTTTTAGAAGGTGGAGCGCCTGCTGGCTGTTCAGCTGTGGAAGAATCCCAGGAGCCTTCGGGCGTTGAAAAAGCAGCGGCTGCGATCGCAGGAGGAACGCTCGACGATCCGCCGATTCGCGAAACGAAGTGACCGAGATCGTCGTCCGACAACGAACTGAACGAAGGATCGCCAGTCACGCGGCTGAGCGTCTGGCGCTGATCGTCCGGCGACAGCTGCTGGAACTGCGGATCGGAAACGAGTCCTGAAAGATTACCGGCCACCGTATTTCCTCACAAGATCGTCCACTTTCTGCACAGATGGATTCGCAGCACGATGGATCGGCGTTGATGTTCCTCCGATTCGCGACGCATATCCTGTCACCCAACGATCGGCAGATTCAATGCGTGCCAGCAGATCGTCCGGCGATTGTGCAGCCCCAAAATCGCGCATCATCTCGGCCACAAATCCTTCCGGAATTCGCGCGCCGAAATGAGCCTTCCCAACTGCCGCAGCAAGCAGTTGCAAGTCTTGATTCAGGCGTGCGTAATCGGGATCGTCGGTTCCGCCCTTGTTGACCCAGAAATTATTCCAGCGACCGGCGCCAGGACCGATCTTGTCCGCAAGATTCGAAATTTCTGACTGAATCGTCGGCAGCTGCTCAAGAATCGTTTGAGACATCTGACCCTGAGTGAGCATGCTGCTCGTCGGTTTCGGAGGAATCACTGAGCCATATACGTCGGACATCGGCGCTTCCGAAATCGGACGAAACGAATTAGTTCCTGGCTGGTAATAGCCAACGATGTTGCCCTGGGCGTCGGTTCGCGGAACCCAACCAATCATGCCAGCGCGACCGGCCATACCCTGAGCGGTGATTCGAGCCTTAGATAGTCCAAGCGAAGCATCCGAGAGCTTGTAACGTTCATTTGGATTTGTTCGATTAACGAACCACGTTCCGTCTGGTCCTAAGTCCTGAGCAATGAAGCCTCGTGATTTCAGAACTGAATCCCACACTTTGAAAGGCACTGCCTGACCCGCCATGTTGGGATTGTTGAACAGCACGCGAGCTGTCGTGGCGTCGATTGGGATCAAGCCTTGCTGAAATTGATATTCATCTTCGGAAAGTTTCTGCGCTTTCGTGTCGGCATTCTGCTGAGCAGTGTCGACCTGCTGTTGGCGTATGTCGCCCTGCGTCTGGTGCCACGATTGCATCTCGCGCAAGTTAGCCATACGCCACGCAGCTTCGTTATTGAGCTCCTGACGTTTCACTGCAAGCTCGCGATCGAGCGGCGTGCCAAAGTTCTGCGTGTAGTCCGAACTTAGCCTGCCGAGCCAACGACCAAGCGCGCCGAGTTTCGACGTGGTGTCGGTTGGACCTTGATAGGTTTGTCCAGGCTCAGGTTGCGCTCCAGTCCAGCCGACAACGCGCTGAATCGCGCGGACGAAAGGATTTGAGCTTCCCTGGCCCGCGAGCGTAGGCATCGTCGTCTGTGCAGACGCCGGTTGAGCGTCCGACGGGTAGACGCCGGTTCCCAAGCTGGCGTCGATCGCCGGTGCAGTTGGATTTTGTTCATCGTATGGAATTTGGCCTTCTGCCGGTGGACCAACTTTGGGAGCCATCAAGCTGGGAATTGGGCCAACTGTCGAGTGCTCGTCACCTGAATGCGGATACGGATCTTCCCAGTCATAATTGTCGAAAATCGGATCATTCACCGCGTCTTGAGGCGGAACTGAGCCGATTGAGTTCGCGCCGTTGCCGACTGCATTCGCGGCCTGGCCGGCACTCATAGGCTTTCGTGGCTTGAGCGCTTTTTGAATCGGACCTGGAACGCTCGAACTCCAGCCGTTGGAACTGGAGTCGCTGCCTGCACCGCTCAGTGAGTCATCGTCGTAAGGCATGGTTATCTGCTCCCGCGCGTACGCGCGTTATCCCGAGACAAAAGGGCCGATGCGATCGCAAAGTTGTCGCTCATTCCTGGTTTGCGTTTCTTCGCAGCGCGGACGAGCTCCAAAATTCGTCTACGCTCGGCCGCTGATTTCTGCGCCCATTTGTGCGAAGCCAACTGCGATCCGGCAGTGCGAACTTTTTTCGTGACGTTCATTTATTCTCCTTCGGAATCCAATTCTTCTTTGGCGTCGGGATCGACTTCCGCGATGCCATCAGAAACTTGCCTGTCAATCTGCGAACCGATTCCCATTTTTTCCATGCCCTCGTCGATTCCGGCGAGCGGCAACGCCTCAGGCTTCTGTGATCCGGTCGGATGGCCTTCGGGCAAGAAGACACGAGCGAGCAGTCGCAGCGATTGAAGACGCAGCTTCTCGCTCTGCGGCCGTGTGTCGCCGGCCATCTGCCACAACATGGATATGTAGCGCTGCTTGTCTTCGTCGCCCAGGCCGCGTTTTGCGAGTTCAGTCTGCACAGCTGCGTGAATGTTTGGATCCCTTTCGAGTGCGTGAGCTAGTTCAGCCTGCTTGTGTGGGGCGAAATCGGGCTTGAGCAATCGAGCAGCTGCGTGATAATCCAGCAAACTCTTCACGATCGCGCCAGCGACATGCTCGGCGACGCGCGGGTCATACGTGTTGAACACCTTTTCTTCGTCAATCTGTGCAGGCTTAACGACGATTGGCTCGACCGTGCTTGGGTGAAGTTTCTTGCGGCCGTTACCGACGTATTGAACGAACTGTTCAGCTGCGATGCGCTCAGGACCGTGCAACGTGGTCGGGAGCTTGCCAGTCTTGCGAACTGTGTCATAGCACGACCGGCATAACTGATGCGCCCAGGCGTCCTTCTCTGGGTGACAAACCGCTCGGATCTTCTCTTTCAATGCCATACATTCACTTAATCAGTTAACTAAACGACTAACTGAGTACATGCTACCATAGCTACGGGAGCCGCGTTTTGACTGGTGCTCCATGTCCGTACAGCGTTGCGGACGACGGATGGGAATGAAGCAATGTCAGCGATCAGGGACTTGACGAGTCAACGGTTCAGGAAAATATCAGCTGCACAGAGAGGATTTGAGGCGTCAGCGTGATCTATGCCGTATACCTACATCCAGAGTTGCAGTAATTTTCGAGGCGGCTCCAATCGGAGTTTAAGCTGTATTTTTCCCAATCCCGTAGGAGCGAATCACGTCATCGTTGTTTACGCCGTTGTAGGGGTTGCGACAGCTGGCATAGACTTCAGCGACTCTCTCGGACTGACATACAACAATCTTGCGAACGGAGGCTTTTTCGGTACCCTAAGTCTTAATGGCATTAACGGGTATCAGAATCTTGGATGGGCGAATACTGGTTCAGTGTCGGGAAACGACACTGTCACGGTCAGCATAACGCAGCCTGACTACATCGCCCTTGTAGCCGTTGAATATGCCATCGAAATCGGCGCGACCCAGGATACCTTCGCCCACCAAGAACAAATTGCTGGGTTCACGGTTACGCAGAACATCACAACGTCAAATCCAAACGGTGTTCTCATCTTGGCGTCAGTCTGGGGCGGAGCTACAGGAAGCGAAACACTTTCAGCGGGTTCGGGACTGACTTCTCGATTCAACTCTCCAAACCTGTCGTCGTTTTTTGGAATACTCATCGGGGATCAGCCAGCAACAACCGCTGGACTGTATTCACCGCAAGCGTCAGCGTCCACGAGCGGAAACAAGTGGGGTACGATCGCCCTGGCATTGACGCCCGTATTGCCGGCCGGAGTTTGCTTAGTAACTGGACAGCTTCAGAACGCCGACGGCTCGCCCGACAACGATGCGAATTCGTTCGTACGATTTATTCTGCGTGGTTATTCGGGACAGGTTCCGCGCGTTCCAGGGCAAAGCATCATTGCCGAGCCACAGATCGATGTGTATCCAGACACGAACGGAAATGTTTCTACACTGCTGTGGGGCAACGCTGCGATCGTTCCAGCGAATACGTTTTACACAATTGAACACGTACGCAAAGGTCGTGTAACCAGCCGAGCAAATTACATCGTGACTTGCCCGTTCAATCTCAACAGCGCGATCCCGATTCCTCCGAAAACGATATGAACCGAGCAATCAAAGGCCGTAACTTCGAGCACAAGGTTCGGCAGCTCTTCGAAAGCGCCGGCTATTCGTGCATTCGCGGCGTCGGCTCGAAGGGAGCGTTCCTCGACGAGAAAGTCGATCTGGTCTGTACGACGGAAACGCGCTCGAATCAGCTCGCTGTGCAGCTAACGATCGTAGGGGTTCAATGCAAAGTTCGAGCAAGGTAAAACGCCGGCGGTCAATACCACGCGATTATCAATCTGCACAGCTTGACCAGTCCGTTCCGCTCAGAGAGTGGCTAACACTGCACAGAACAGAGATCGAACAGCAGGAATCCGAAATGAGAATCAGCGAGCCCAAGCGCGTGGAGCTCGACGGCCGGCCGCGCTTGGTCTTGCCGATTCGTTACGTCACACCCGATGAGCTTGAGCGCATGTCGCGTTATCCGCGCTGAGTTGTCCAAACTCTTTCCCTTCGCTGTGCAAACTGTTGCGATGACGTGTGTCAAATTGACATATTCAGCCGATTTTTTACGTGCTTTCGAGCAGGTTTCATGCGGCGATTCGCAACTCGAATGCGCGTATGGTTCGTGGTGAGCGCGTTGCTACATATCCGGACTGTTCGAGATCACAATGGGGAGGTATCAGATATGAAGTTAGAATCACTCGTAAGTGGATTGAGTCCGGATGAACGCAAGAGGGTTTGAAGGCACACGCTAACTTGCAAAAGCTGGCGTCGGACAAGCGATTTATTGATTACCTGGACACGGAAGATGCGATTTATGAAAGTCGCAAGAAACGTGGGCTTCTGACCAAATCTGAACGACGACTTGAACGCGAGATGGATTTGCTTTTTGGTGTTGGCAAGGACGGAAGCGATCTTTCCGTTGAAGAATTCAATATCGTTTTTGACCCACGCCTAAGCCTCAATCAGAAACTCGCGAAGCTGAAGCCCTTGCGTGCGCCTAAACAGTTCGACGAACGTGTCACGGACGATGATCGCTTGCGCGCTCGCGGGATGGGGATCAAGCTCGACTAAGCAGTTTCGCCTATTTACCTGACACGACCTCGCGCCGTACGCTGTTTCATACCCAACGCGAAGAAAAGGCCGTCGGTGCAGCCCTCCCCCAAGACTGCTTGCTGACGGCCTTTGCATTTTCCGTTGCATGGCGCGATGTTCCAGGAGTAGGCTTGCTTTAATATCCATTTTGCAGACCCAACAGGTCGTCAGCCCAACCGCCATGCCCTGGCCGTAGGCGCTGACGACCTTTTTCTCATTGCGAAGTTTTGGACCTGGGCGTAGGATTTCATCCGATCTATCTACAAGCTCCGCGACGAAGCCGTCAGTGCTAAAGCCCTCTTCCGAAACCGCCCCACTGGCGGCTTTCGTGTTTCGTTTGTGAAGTTTCGGACGTGTGCGTACGATCGCGGCAAGAACGAGAAAATACTCGCTGATAGGCTGATCTCGGGCTTATGTATATGCCAATCCCGCGCGGCGATTGATCGGCCCGAGCTGTGCCAGCTAACAGCGCGAAACATTGCGTTTCAAACGTGCATTCCTGCCGTTCTGTTGCGTTCTGAGCGTTCTTCGTTCGAGAACCGATCTGGTATAGGTCTGCACAGAATGGACAGCGTTCAGTCAGTGCCAATCTGGTGCCAATGGAAGGGTAAAAGCTGGAAAAAGAAGGCAAACCAGGAAACGACGGATCCGACTAGATACCAAGAAAACCAGCAACTTGGCAAATGCTGCCAAAATTCTTGCTGTCCAGGCGCTCTAACCAGCTGAGCTAACCGCCCAGGCACTGGGTGCTTCGATTTTAAATCATCAAGGGGTTGGATTGGCTCTTGGCTCTTGGCTCTTGGCTCTTGGCTCTTGGCTCTTGGCTCTTGGCTGTCACGGCGTCCGTTGCTCGTGTGACGGTCGGCGCTTGGCCAGAAGCTTCCCCTCCCGACACCTCTAAACCATGTGAGCCACATTCTTCGTGATTTTACGTGTTGTTCTTCCATATTTAATCTCGCAAATGCAAAAACGTTTTGCTGAAACGTTTCCGTCATGCTCTTTGGTAATAGTTAATTCTTTCAGCGGAAATTAACTTGACAATCGGCTGGGTGCACAGTAAATCAGAGAGAAAGCTGACAAGAAATCGTAAGTGCTCGCTAATCCCAGCCCAAGGAGTTTCGCGTGAGCGGGCGACCCTGCAAAGTCCTCATTCTAGATTGCGATCCCGATGTGCTCACCCTGCTGCAACACGTGCTCGAAAGTGCGGGTGTTGACACCACCATCACCTGGAATCACTTCGAGGCCCGCGAACTGGCCAACAATGTCTCCTTCGACGTGATCCTGGTCGGCGATTACGCCCCAGAATTTACCATTGAGACGATCCGGCGCGATTTCAAAATGAATGACGCGTCTTGCTCGTGGGTGCTTTTAGGTGCGAGCCAGCATGATGCCGAGTACTACCTCCGAAACGGTATCGACGGAGCGGTTCCGAAGCGGGATCCATTGAGAGTTCTCGAAGAGGTGCAAAGGTGCTGTCGCGCCAAGGCCGCCGAAGTCTGGCGACTGCATCAGGCTGCTTCTTGAAGCCGGGTTTTACTACCGGGCGCTGAGAAGAAATCCAGGTCATTGACTATTCGGAGAATCGTCGTGGTACAAAAATGTGCTAATCCCTCGTGCTCGGCTCGATTCCAGCGCCTACGGGACGGAAGATTGTTCGTAGTGCAAGCCGCAGCAGGCCGCAGTTCCAAACAACTCCATTATTTCTGGCTGTGCGACTCCTGCAGCCGCAATATGACCGTGATTGCTAACGGAAGCAGCGAGGCAACAGTCGCTCCCCTGCCGGTATCACGGGTTGCCTCGCGAATGGACCGCCGCTTGGAGCAGACAACTCGGCGTCGATTCAGAATGCCGGATTAACCTGTGCAGGTTTTCGAGCCCACGAAAATTTTATTTCTGTAAGTCTCGGATGTAACTGACCACCTGATCAAGCTGGGCGTCGGTCAGCTTGCCTTTGAACGGCGGCATTTTGTTCTTGCCATTAGTGATCACGCTTTTCAGGTCCGCGTCAGACATTTTCGCGGCTGATTCGGAATGAAGGTCGGCGATTTTCAGGCTCTTGCCTATAGATGTGTTGCCCTTGCCGTCGACGCCGTGGCAGATCGCACATTTCGACGCAAAAACGCTTTTGCCCGGGTTCTGCGCCACTGTAATTGCCGCCGATGAAACCACAAGAAGAGCGAGGATTAAGATGCTTTTCATTTTTCCACCCTGCGCGTTTATTTGCTTTCCACAGCCTTTAATAATACATTCGCCTTCCAATTGTGTTAACCCGTGAAGGGCAAGAAAGACTCCCGGATCTTGGCTCTCGGTCCCGGGTCCTCGGCTCTAGGCTTTGGGCTTTTACTGGATCGCTCGGGTGACCTGCTAAACTCCCCAGTTGCGGCGACTCATTATCAACGCGGACGATTTTGGTCTCACTTCCGGCGTAAACCGCGGGATTCTCGAGGGCCATGGGCACGGGGTCGTCACTTCCGCAACCCTGATGGCTTGCGGCAACCGTTTCGAGGAAGCGGCTACGTTGGCTAAGACCGCGCCAAAGCTCAGTGTCGGATGTCACGTGGTGCTGGTGGATGGCACGCCCGTACTCGGTCCTGAAGAAGTTTCGTCCCTGCTTGGCTCACAATCAGTTCCCTTTTTCCGGCAAAGCATCGCAAGCTTTGCCTGCCTGGCAGCGGCAGGGAGGCTCGATACTGGGCAAATCGAGGCCGAAGTGACGGCGCAGGTTCGAAAGCTGCAGTCGGCTGGGATCCAGGTTTCGCACCTGGATTCACACAAGCACACGCACATGTTTCCTGCGGTGCTGAAAGGAGTGTTGCGGGCCGCCAAAAACTGCGGTATTCGCGCCATCCGGAACCCGTTTGAGCCTTTGGTTTTTGCAAGCCTCGGCGACTGGAAGCGTCAGTTCCAACTCAAACTGCTGCAGAGTTTTCGTTCGCGCTTTCGCGCAATGCTGGCCGAAGCCGAAGTGTCAACGCCGGACGGCTGCATAGGAATCGCCGCCACCGGTGGCCTTACTACCCAAACTTTCCGCATGCTGATCGAAAACCTTCCTGATGGCACATGGGAATTCGTCAGCCATCCTGGCTACAACGATGCCGAGCTGGATCGTGTGCAAACCCGCTTACGCGAATCCCGCGATAAGGAATTAGCCATTCTGGCTTCGCCCACGGTTCGCGAACTGATTCAGCGGCAAGGAATTGCTTTAATCTCCTACCGCGACTTGTAGAAAAAAAATCGTAGAAAAAAACCGCGTGCCGCGTCTGACGTCGCTGGGACGCGGTTACCCTAACCCCAAAGTACCATTACCTTTGATTGTCCCAAATCGTTACCCGACACGATATGATTGTCCCAATTCTATGGAAAAAAGGCCGGAAACTCGTATTGCCACCGACATCCCGGTACGCGTTTGGGGCATGGATTCCGAAGGAAAGCCGTTCTTTCAGAATGCGATCGCCTCCAATCTGAGCAGCGAAGGAGCTCTGCTCGCCAAACTTCACCACACGTTGAAACAGGGTGAAATTATTGGTATCCAGTATGGCGATAAGAAAGCCCGCTTCCAGCTCAAATGGATAAAAGCGGTGGGCGTGCCAAAGAAGTTCGAGGCCGGTGTTCAGATACTTGCGGGCCAGACTGTGCCTTGGGCCGATGTCGCCGGTAAAGATAAGCCTGCGGCAAAGCCTTCTCATCGTAGTGGCGGAGAAAAAAGGCGGTTCGTCCGTCATAAGGTCTTGTTTCCCATCACCATTAGCTTTGCCGACGCACACCGGTCGCATATGCAATGCAATGCCACCGATATTGGCGGCCGCGGGTGCTATGTGGAGAGCCTTGTTCCACTAATGATTGGCACCGAGGTGGTGGTTACGTTTTGGATTGACTCCCACAAGTTCATCACTAAAGGTGTCGTCCGAGCCAGTGATCCTGGCGTGGGCATGGGAATCGAATTTACCGTTCTCGAGATGGAAATCCAGCACCAATTGCAGGAATACCTGGAAAAGATAGATAAAGGCTTTGCCAACGCAGCCGGTCACGGTAACTGAAGCCAGCCTTCATTTGCCCAGGTCACACGCCTTAAATTGAATCCCCATCCGGCGCACGCCATCGAATCGGACATGGCGGAACCTCATAGCCTGAGAATCGGAATCACCTGTTATCCGACTTACGGTGGCAGCGGTGTGGTGGCGACCGAACTGGGCCTCGAACTGGCACAGCGCGGACACGAGATTCACTTCATCACCTACGCGCAGCCGATTCGCCTGAACCGCCCGGCGCCCAACATCCACTATCACGAAGTCGAAGTCTCGCAATATCCGCTGTTCGAATACCCTCCATATGATTTGGCGTTGGCCACGCGCATGGCCGAAGTGGCTGAAATCTATGAACTCGACCTGCTGCACGTGCACTACGCCATTCCGCATTCAGTGAGCGCGATGCTGGCCCGCCAAATGCTCGCGTGGGGACCGAAACATCGCAAGCTGCCCTTCGTGACCACCCTGCACGGCACCGACATCACGCTGGTTGGACAAGACCGTTCCTATTTGCCGGTAACCAAATTTTCCATCGAGCAAAGCGATGGAGTAACCGCGATCTCGCAGTATCTGCGCGAGCGGACTCTTCGAGAATTTGGCATCAGCAACAACATCAAGGTGATTTACAACTTCGTCAATTGCGAGCTCTATTGCAGAGAAAAACAGGGCGGCGCGGGCCGTGCCGAGTATGCGCCAAACGGCGAGCGGATTCTTGTGCATCTTTCGAACTTTCGTCCGGTAAAGCGCGTAACCGACACAATTGAAATTTTCGATCGCGTACGAAAGAAGATTCCTTCCAAGCTGTTGCTCATGGGCGACGGCCCCGACCGATCGGCGGCCGAATGGCTCGCCGTGCAAAAAGGCATTCACAACGACGTGATTTTTCTCGGCAAGCAGGAGCAGGTCTCGGAGAAACTGGCCCTGGCCGACTTACTGCTGCTGCCGAGCCAACTGGAATCTTTTGGACTGGCGGCGCTCGAAGCGATGGCGGCTGAGGTAGTTCCGATTGCCACCCGCGTCGGCGGAGTCCCGGAAGTAATCGAGCACGGGAAGACCGGGTTCCTGGCTGAAGTGGGGGATGTCGACACCATGGCAAAGCACGCTGTCGATATTTTGAGCGACGAAGCGCTCCTGAGAAAAATGGGAAAGGAATGCCGCACGTCTGCGGCAGAGAAATTCTCCACCAAGAAAATCATTCCGCAGTATGAGGAGTTCTATCGCCGTGTGCTCGAACGTTCTTCCTGAACGGTTGTGACCAGGCTGGTATCTTCGGGCAGAACCGGCAATCGCAGGCGCACCAGCGTACCGGTCCCATTGCGGCTGTCGATGGTCATACGCGCCGTTTCACCATAGAGTACTTTCAGCCGCTCGGCTACGTTGGCCATGCCGATGCCGCCTCTTCCAAGCCCGGTGGGAGGTTCAAAGAGCTGCGCCGCACCCATGCCCACGCCATCGTCTTCCACCTCGACCGTGACATAAGAGTCGGAGACAAAGCTGCGCAGGAAAATACTTCCGCCGTCAATTTTTGACGACAACCCGTGCTTGATGGAATTCTCCACCAGCGGCTGCAGCAACATGCTTGGCACCATAACATCCAGCGAGGCCGGATCGAGTTCCTTTACAACTTTCAGCTTGTCGCGGCCGAAGCGAACCACTTCGATGTCGAGATAGTTGTCGATGAAATCAATTTCCTCCTGCAGGGGCACGAAGGCATCACTACTGTGAAGCAGGCGGCGAAGAATTGTGGCCAGCTTGATGATGAGTTCGCGGGCGGTGTCGGGCGCGATGCGCACCAGCGATGAAACTGAATTAAGCGTGTTGAACAAGAAATGAGGATTGATCTGGTTTTGTAACGCGGCCATGCGCGCCTGCAACAGCAGGCGCTCCTGTTCCTCCAGCTTGATCTGCAGGCGAACGCCATTCCAGATTTTTAATTCGATCACAATGACAGTTACCGAGGTCGCATACATGAGCAGGTCCACCCAGCGCGGCTGCGGCGAATTTCCGTTGAAAAAAAGCCAACGACCCGCCTCCGAGTAGATGAAACGCAGGAACAGAATGGTCAGCAGGAAAACCATCTGCCAGTCGGTAAAGCTGGCGCGTGGCTCGGTGCGCCGAATCCAGCGCAGGATGCTCAAGTAGTTAAACGGCGAAAACCTCCAGATTTCCTCATGGTGCGGAGTGAACTCACGCAGTTGGCCTGCTACCAGGCCGATTAAAGCATTCAGAGGCAGCAGCAGCCACGCGCCGCTTACGGCACCCGGAAGCGCCAGCAACACGCCACCGGTCACGCCTGCGACTCGGCCGGCTATCGCGCCGAGCAGGATAGTGGTTTCGAACGATAAGTCTCCGGTGAATGTGTTTGGCGGAGCAGCCTTAATCCAGATCCAGCCGCCAAGGGCCAGCGTTTTGCCGATCCATGCCGACACCACCAGCCAAAGCACCAGATAAAGCCGGTCGCGCAGCGAACGCTGCTCCCGAAACAGCAAGGACTTGAATTCCACGGAACGCACCAGGGCCGCAGCGATGGCGGCAGCCAGGCCAAGCTTGACCATCAGGTTGATGACGACGAGGCTTTGTTCCATGGGATATCTGCGTGCCTCTAGGGAAACTGTAGCACTGTTTCTCCTTGGTAGATCCCTCGGCAGTAAAACCTGGGCTTGAACTCAATACGGCCCAATAATTCCGCCGATTTGCCGGGACGCCGGCGCCTTCTTCTCCTGAACTACATCGAGGTACTTCAGGCCAGTGCCGGTGTTGAAGAGGACAACCCTATCCCGGTCCGATAGCAATGGGGCTCTGGATTTTTCGGGCTGACGCAGCTTTCGATAGGCAGCCAGACTTGCCGCACCTTCCGGCGCGGCAAAAATTCCTTCCATCTCACCCCAACGCTTGACAGCGTCTCTGATTTCCTGATCGCTCACCGCGACCGCGGCCCCGCCGCTTTTCTTCAGAATCTGCAGAACGAGGTAATCACCGTACGACTTCGGCACCCGCAGTCCGGCTGCGATCGTCGACGCATCCTGCCAGGGCTCGACAGTCGGCTTCCCTTCCTCCCACGCTTTCACAATGGGTGCACAACCAGAGGCTTGAACTGCGATCATTTTCGGCCGTTCCGATCCCAGCCAGCCCAGCTGCTCCATTTCTTCAAACGCCTTCCACATGCCGATGACGCCGACGCCGCCGCCGCTGGGAAAAATCACCGCGTCGGGCAGTTTGCCTTCAAGCTGTTCGAAAAGTTCGTAGGCCATCGCCTTCTTGCCTTCAACTCGAAACGGTTCCTTCAACGTCGAAAAATCGAACCACCCCTCCTTTTCCTTGCGTTCGCCGACAATGCGCGCGCAGTCGCTGATCAGGCCATTTATCAAAGTGATTTCCGCGCCATAGATCCCGCATTCGATGCGATTGGCTATCGGAACATCCTGCGGCATAAAAATGTGTGCCTCGAGACCGGCGGTTGCGGCGTAGGCAGCTAGCGCGCTGGCCGCATTTCCGGCAGACGGCATCGCGAGCTTCTTCAGGCCAAGCGCTTTGGCGACGCTGGTGGCGACCGAAATTCCGCGCGCCTTGAAAGAGCCAGTGGGATTCAGGCCTTCGTCTTTGATCCATACATTGGGGAATTCGCGGCTTGGCAGGAGCGGAGTGAATCCTTCGCCGAGCGTGACGGGCTCAACTTCGGGCAGAACCTCGCGATATCGCCACAAGCTCGGTTCCCTGCCCGACAGCAACTCTGGCTTGAAGTGTTCCTTTAAGGTTTCGAGGTTATAGCGAGCGAATAACACGCCGCCGTCTTTCGGGCAAACGTTCTGCGGCTCACTCGCCGGAAGCTGCGCGCCGCACTTGGTGCACTCAAGATAGGAAACCTGGGACACCTTGAGAGTTTAGCAGGGCTGGTGCGCTCAACCCCTTTAATCCATTCTCAGCGCACTCATGGGTTGGATAGACGCCGCGCGAATTGCGGGAAGCAACGAAGCCACCGAGGCGAGCAGCATTACAAAAATACCAGCCAATACAAGCACCAGCGGATCGAATGGGCTTACGTTGAACAGGAAGGAGCGCAGCAGATGTGAAGCGGCTGCAGCGCCGATCAATCCAATCGCGCAGCCTGCAAGACCCAGCTTGGCGGCCGATTCAAACACCAGGCGCAGGATGCCGGAACGTTGCGAACCAAGTGCCATGCGGATCGCCATCTCCTGCACGCGAAGCGCGACTGAGAACGCGATCACGCTGTAGATGCCAAGCGCTGCCAGCAGCACCGCGGCAAATGCGAAAGCCGAGATCACCGCGGTGTTGAAACGGCGCGGTGCTTCGCTGTCCGAGACCGCGTGTTCCATGCTTTGAACTTGAGTCAGCGGCAACTGAGGATCCAGCGAGCGAACTGCGGCGCGGAGGGAATTTTCCATTTGCTCGGGATCCATCGCTGTTCGCAGAGCGATGAAGCCGCCGTTGCCGTTCAGATCGCCAGGCGCCCCCATCGCTCCAATGGATTTCTCAAGTTGTTTGACCGGCTGGTAGTACTCTTCTCTGTCGGGAACATCCGGCGAACTCTCCTTGACATCTGCAACTTCGCCCACGACAGTCATCCAAGGTGTTTGCATCTCAGGTGTACCGATACGAAGACGCTTGCCAATCGGGTCACCGCCAGGCCAGTAGTGCTGGGCGAACTTCTGATTCACAACTGCAACTAGCTGCGAATCGGGCGTGTCTGAGGGGGAAAATAGCCTGCCGGCGACGAGGGGAATTCCCATGGCCTGAAAATAATCGCCGTACACCTGGATCGTCGTGGCCAAATTCATGTCCGCACCTTTTGGTGGCACATATCCTTCGACCACGAAGGTGCTGCTGCCATTGTTCCCTGATGTTGGAAGGAAGCTGGTAAATCCCGTGGATTTGACTCCGGGTAGTTGCCGCAGGCGCAGGAGCAGTTCGTCCATGAAATTGTCGACTTGGGGCTGGGTCGAGTACTGCTTCTGCGGAAGCGAATAGCTGGCCACAAGCGTGTGATCGGGCCGGAAGCCGAGGTTCACGTCGCGCATTTTCTCGAAGCTGCGCAATAGTAGGCCGGAAGCGGCAAGCAGCACCAGAGCAATTGCGATCTCACCTATTACCAAGCCAGAGCGCAAACGGGCATGCCCGCTGCCTGCTGAGCCGGTGCGCCCGCCTTCTTTCAGGCTGTCGTTCACGCGCGTGCGCAGGCCGGCAAAAGCTGGAGTTATTCCGCAAACAACGCCGGTGAGTATCGCAAGACCAATTGCGAACACCACGACCTGCCAGTTAATTCCAATTTCGTCGATGCGAGGTAGAGTTTCTGGCAGGCGGCTCACGCCGATCCGTATAGCAATTTCCGCAAATAAAAGTCCGAGGAAGCCTCCGGTCACGCTTAAGGTCAGGCTTTCCAGCATGGCTTGGCGCAGCAGCGCTCCCGCACGGGCTCCCAGAGCGAGGCGAACCGCGATTTCGCGCCGTCGGCGAATAGCGCGCACTAGCAGGAGGCCTGCCAAATTAGCGCAGGCGATCAGCAAAACCACGGCCGTCGCAAGAAAAAGCGTGCGCACCAAACCCCGCGAGTCGGACACCGTCTCCTCGTGCAGCGAACTTACTACTGGGTGTATGCGAAAACTTGCCATGAAGGGCGGATAAGCGCGCATCGTGTCCTGGGCGACGCGCTCGGCATCGCTCTGAGCCTGTAGTACACTCATTCCAGGCTTCAGACGTCCGACCATGCGGTAGCTCCAGTTCGCTTGAGCGCCTTCTGATAGTTCCTGTTCAGTGAAACTGAACGGCACCCACAGCTCGCTGGCATTGAGGTGCCCCGCCATTAATGGAAACTCAAAGTTGCGCGGCATCACGCCGATGATTTCGAATGGCTTACGATCCAGCAGGATCTTGCTCCCAATCACATGCGGATCGCCATGCAAACGGTTCCGCCACATCGAATAACTGATGACTGTGACCTGCTGTTTCTGATCGTCTTCCTGCTGAGTGAAGAAGCGTCCCATCAGGGGTGGAACCGCCAGGGCAGGAAAAACTCCGCTCGACATTCGAGTTGCATTGACCGCAGCCGGTTCACCTATTCCCGACAGCTCGTAGCCCGTGGGCTGATACCCGCCGAGGCTTTCAAAGCTGTGAGTATCGCGCGTATAGTTCCGAATGTCTGGTACGGTTACTCCTGCCTCGTTAGTCCCCCCTAAATTTGCGCCCTGAAGGACATCCGAGAGCTGAACCAGCCGCTCAGGCTGCGGGAATGGCAGTGGGCGCAAGATTACACAGTCCACGATGGAGAAGATTGCCGTAGTGGCTCCGATGCCGAAGGCCAGCATCAGCACTGCAGTCGTCGTAAGTCCGGGCGATTTCAGCAACTGCCGGATCGCGATTCGCAGGTCGTGGAATGGCATGATGGAGGAGCTCCTTGCAGGGATATCCGCTTAGGCGGATGCACCTGTTTAACCAAATACGCGCGGAGCTAACTGGTTGTTCCCTCGCGAGCTAAGACATCACTGGCAAAGGAGGTCAGCAGGAATATATGTCCGCGTTCGAAACCTGACTGTCCAGAAGTGGACAAAGGTCTCGGAATCGCGCCCCGCTAATGCCTATCCTTGGTCGGCTTGTAGAATTCCAGAATGGACGCGTGCTTGGGGGCCCGCCGGATCGGGCCATAAACTGAATTGAATAGCCAGCGTGTCGCATTGCCGCAATTTTTCCCAGTGTTCAATCGAGCCACGATCGCGCCACTCTCAACGGTTCCGACCACCTCAGTGTTGGGAAGGCATTTCGCTGGCGCAGCATGAGAGGCCAACTTAATAACGTCGAATAAGCGCACGGTCCCATCATCCATGTTGTAATCGAAGATCTGCTGCATAGGAGTAGGGCCGCCCTCGGTCAGCATTCCGAGGATTCGCTTTCCATCGTGCGTGTATCCGCTCAACTGAAGAGATATATTTCGGTCCCAGTCGCTGTCGCTTTCGAGAACTTCTACCTGCGACGGCGCATCTCCCGAAGCTGAGGTAATCGTTAGTTGGTAGGTGGCCAGGCAGGAGTGGCTGTCCTTGCTGTGATCATCCTCGGCAGAGACCTTAAGCACTGCAAGGCTGTTAGGCCCGTGCACGGCCTGCGTTTGTCCCCCAGTAGTATTGGCACAGTTTAACGAGGCATGCTGTGCAAGCGCGAACCACCCCATAATGAAAATTCCAAGCATTCACGAAGTGTAGCAAACCGCCACTGGGTTCCCAGCGTATGGGAGTCCGGAAAAACCGGCAACAGGCTTGGTGGAAATCAGTGGCCGCCCGAAGCCGATTGCGCCGGAGGAGCCGTCATCTCCATCGCCCAGATTGCAGCCGGGCGCATGTACATCGAGGCGCGATAGTATCCGCTTTGCTCCCACGCCTCAGGAGTTCGAAACCAATAGCCTCTGGTCTCGTAAGTCGTGTGGTAGACGCCCCACGCGGTGCGATAACCCTCGTCTTTGAGTCCGTCGCTCAGCATTAGCGCTGCCAGGCCAAAAGTCGTGCCTGTCCAGACCTCCTGCACCTGCTGGTTGCTGGTGACCAGCTTGCCATCGGGAGCGATGCCGTTCACTGCGCCCATTTCGCCGTTGGCGAATTTCATGACGTTGAGGTCGTAGATCTTCTTTAGCGCCTTGATCTGCATGTCGCGAGGAACCAGATCGCCAAGCCCCGTCATGTTCGCGTACCATTGGCCGGCCAACTGGTCAGCCTGAATATCATCGCGGTATTCGCTCTCAGTGTCGTAACGGAAATAATCGCCCGACCAGAGTTTATCGATGTAAGTTTTCTGTCCTTTGGTGAACCAGTCGTGGTATTTGGCAGCGGCTGTGTTGTCGCCAAGAGTGTGTGCGATTTCCTCGGCTGCACGCAGCGCCGCCAGCCACAATCCGCCGCAATAAGCGCTGTCTCCTTCCACAATCCATTCGTCATAGGTTTGGTCGGGATAGTTGCCACCCTGCGGCAAGCCGTCCCCAGTGCGGTCGTACTGTCGCAGATGCTCGAGCGCTTCCTGCACCGCCGGCCAGGTATAGCGCAGGAAAGCCATGTCCTTACGGCCGGTAAAAACGTAATCCTTGTAGATCATCAGTACGAACTTGCTGTTCAGGTCCTTCCAGTCGTTGGTGTTTTGCCAGCTGAAAGCATTCGGCAGCTTGAAGGGATCCTCTTGTGGAACTCCAAGATCGTGCGGCACCGCACCCTTGGCCTTGCGCTCACGGAACTGCAGCGACCTCGTCTGCTCCGATTTCCACTGCCACATGTACCTGCCGGTCAGATCCTCCGGAACCGTGTCCGCGAATTGCCGCATGAGTCCCTTATCGAGGTCAGGCCAGAACTTGGTGAGCGGCATATCTCCGTAGAAGAGAACATCGAGAGTTGCGTGGAACGGATAGTCGAAGCACTCCATAAAGGAAAAGTCTTCCGGAGTCTTAGCCGCCGACTCGATCGGACGTCCCCAGAACGAGCCCCCGTCGGCAAGAATGTACATTTCGTTGAAAAGCTCACCGCGATACCAGAGCGGCTTGCTCTCGTCATTTATGTACTGAGCCTGCCAGTTATCGATTGCGTCGCTCCATTTGGCGGCATTTTCCAGGCCGTCTTTCGCGATCTTCCACGCATTCGTTCCCGCCGTGCCGTAGAAATCGGTGTAGTGCTTGTACCATTTGCGACCAGAACCGAACTCAACCACCGGCATGTCCCAGGCAATGATCATGGGCACAACCCGCTTTTCGCCAGCCTTGAGGGTGAAACGAACGGCAATCGCTCCAACCAGGTTTTCTCCGCTGCTGGTCCAGGACTGGTTATCGTTCGAAAGTCTGCCGTCCTTGGAAAATGGTGTCCATACTTTCCCAGCCTTGGATTCCAGGAATGTCGTCTGATAACTGATTTCGACTCCCGGCGAATCAACCGAAGCAATCGCCCACTGGCCGTCAAAATCCTCGTGCACGCCGCCTGGATGGACGCGGTCAAAAAGAATTCCCTTGATGTGACCGGAAGCTGTAGTTTCGTCTACGAATCGATTGAAATTTCCATGATCGAGCGAACCCCTCATGTCGGGTCCGAAGTCTCGGAACCAGCCCAGCATGTTGGTCCAGGAAAGCAGGACAGAAACCGTGACCGGCTTGTCGGTGGGATTTTCCGCGTGCCAGCGATAAACCGCGACCGGATAGCTGCTCTCGCGATAGTTGTTCGGAAGAATAGGTGAAAACTGCTCGAGCACTACGTGCGCGGGAAACTTTTCCCAACGATAGTCGTACCAGGATTTCGGATACAGGGCGTAATAATCGCCGGCATTCGCTGGATAATCCCATTTCCATTCGCCGAGCCTGCCATTTTCCGGATGAGTTGCCGTCAGGACTTGAGCAACAGGCTCTCCACCCTCCTGCTGCTGAAACATCGCGAACTGGTTTGTCCAGACGGTCTGATATTTGTGAACGCCGTTCTTGATGTGCCAGCGTGAGAAGTCACCGCGATAAGTGCGCGAGAACGTGCCTGCGCCGAAGCCGCCGACCGGAGCGCCTTGCCAATACCCGTCGTCAATCATGCCACTGGAGGCTAGCGCCGGCTTACGCCCGCCAGCATTTTCGAGCGGCTGCCCAATCCCCCGCTTCCACGCCGCTTTCGGAATGGCATCGCCCGCCAACAGAAGCGGTACGCTCACACACAAGAACAGACAGACGATAAGACCGTGCAGAATAATTCTCATGATTCCTCCGCTACGAACCAACCCACGATTGCAGAAAAACGATATTCTAGATTGGTTCTGAACACAAGTACCATTCGCAATCAAACGTTCACGATTCAGGTCCTTTTCTTGGGGGGAGCGGTTGGACGCTAGCAACTGGTGGGAGCATGGACATTGCGTTTTGTCTCGATTCGGTTAAAACTCGCGGCTAACGTTTGCGTCGCTTGAACGTCTAACGCTGCTCGGATTAGAATCGCCAGTCCATTTCAGCCCGTAAATCCCAACGAGGTATCCATGCGCTCACGGTTGCTGCTGTTCGCTTTTCTTGTGCTGTCCTCCGCCCTTCTTTTTTGTCAAACATCGACTGACTCTTCCGGACCGCATGCACAGGGCGGGATTGCGCCCGGGTTCAGCATCGACAACATCGATAAGAGCGTCGACCCATGCGTCGATTTCTATCAGTTCGCGTGCGGGAATTGGATGAAGCGAGCGGAAATTCCTGCCGACGAGCCCGAGTGGGCCAGCTTTTTGGAAGTACAAGAACGAAACGAGAGTGTCCTTCGCGACATTCTGGAAAAAGCTGCCGCTGGAGGCGCGAATCGTGACCCCATCGACCAGAAAATCGGCGACTACTATGGCGCCTGCATGGAAGAGAAAAGAGTAGATGCGGAGGGGCTTGAGCCGCTCAAGCCTGAACTGGACCGCATCGCGGCCGTTAAGGACAAGAGCGCGCTGATTGACGCGATTGCCCGCGTGCACCTGATTGGCCCGAATCCCCTGTTCAATTTTGGTTCGCAGCCGGACCTTCACAATGCCGACATGGTGGTGGCCGATATCGACCAGGGCGGACTCACTCTGCCCGACCGCAACTACTACATCAAAGACGATCCCAAGATGGTCGAGATGCGCAAGAGCCTGACCGATTACGTGACCTCGTTATTTAATCTTTCCGGACAAACTGAGCAACAGGCGGCGGATTCGGCGCAGGCGGTGCTGCGAATTGAAACTTCGCTGGCGAAGGCGTCGATGGACCGCACGCTGCGGCGCGATCCCAAAAATCGCGATCACAAGATGACGCGCGATGCCGCGGTGGCGCTGGCGCCCGAATTTCATCTGTTGCAGTACTTCACGGACATGAGTACGCCCAGCTTTTCGGACCTCAACGTCACGAATCCGGATTTTTTCAAGCAAGTGAACGGAGTCGTTGCCTCCGAGTCGCTGGATGGTCTGAAAACATACGTGCAATTTCACCTGCTGAGTGCGGCTGCGCCGTGGCTCTCGAAGCCGTATGTTGACGCGAATTTCAAATTTGAGCAGGCGCTCACGGGACAGTCGGAGATCAAGCCACGCTGGAAGCGCTGCGTGGAAGCGACAGACGGAGCATTGGGCGAAGCCTTAGGGCAAAGATATGTGGAGCGGACTTTCGGCGCTGAAGGCAAGCAGCGGATGTTGCAGATGGTTGATCAGTTGGAAAAAGCGCTCGATCAGGACATCTCGGGGCTGCCATGGATGACCGAGGAAACGAAGAAGCAGGCCAAGATCAAGCTGCAGGCAATTCGCAACAAGATTGGCTATCCCGATGTATGGCGCGACTACAGCAAGCTCGAAATCAAGCAGGGCGACTTGATGGGCAATTTTCTGCGCGCGAACGAATTTGAGACGCGGCGCGAGATTGCAAAGATCAGCAAACCATTAGACCGCAAGGAATGGGGCATGACGCCTCCGACGGTCAATGCATACTATAGCGGATCGCACAACGAAATTGTGTTCCCCGCTGGGATTTTGCAACCGCCCTTCTTCGACAAGACCATGGACGACGCCATCAATTTTGGCGGGGCGGGAATGGTGATCGGCCACGAACTCACTCATGGCTTCGACGACCAGGGACGCAAGTTCGATCCACAAGGAAACCTGCGCGATTGGTGGACAGAGCAGGACGGCAAAGAATTTGACAAGCGCGCCAGCTGCGTCGCCGACGAATACAGCAGCTTCGTCGCAGTCGACGATCTAAAGCTGAACGGCCGGCTTACCTTGGGCGAAAACACCGCGGATAACGGCGGCGCCCGCATCGCCCTGATGGCCCTCGAAAACAAGATTGCGGCAGATAAAACCGGCAAAGCGGCGGAGAAGATCGATGGCTACACGCCCGAGCAGCGGTTCTTCCTGGGATTCGCGCGGGTGTGGTGCGAGAAGCGGCGCCCGGAGTTTTCGCGAATGCTGGTGAACGTCGATCCGCATTCACCGGGAAAATACCGGACCGATGGGGTTGTGCAGAATATGCCGGAATTCCAGAAAGCCTGGGGCTGCCATGCGGGACAGCCGATGGTCAGTGCGAACATGTGCCGGGTTTGGTGAGTACTCCTTCGTGAACTTTTGTGTCCTTTGTGATAAACGTCGGTTCGTGAACCACGAACGACACGAAGTCACTTGAAGGCGGGATCAAATGCAACTTGCGGCCTGGTTCGACCATTCTTTCTGGACCGTGTACTGGCCGATTTTCTTCGTCTGCCAGGCGCAGATGTCTCCGATCTCTCCATTCTGGCTGTCGTACCATCCCTGGCCAGGAACCGGATCGGTGATGGCCTCGCACAACTCATGTGAAGCAGTGACGGTCAAAGCATCGAAACTCGAGAGATTCGAAGAACAACCGGAACAATCCGGAAACGGCATGACGGCGTAGAAAGTGTCATTCGCAATTGCGTCGTGATATCCGCAGAATACTTTGCAGGACGCCGACCCACCCTGAGTGACCGTCACGCCCGAGGGCAGGAAAATGAAATACAGAACATTAGGGCCCGCGGCCGGCAGCTTCCCTGCGGAAATCTGCTGCTGAATCATCTTCTGGATGGCTGAATCGTCAATCTTCTTGCTGACATCAGGGGTGGTAAGGGTCAGAGTCCCGATGCGCTTTCCGCGTCCGATCTGATATTGCGGAACGCTGTACTCGCGCAACTGGTCGATCAGCGCGCTGGTCAAAATGAAATCGAAGAATCCATTTATTTGCGCTATGAGACTGCTCAGTTGAACTTGCTGCCAGGCACTTCCCCAAAAAATTGTGAATACCTCTGCATTGGCGATCAGCGGCCCATTGTTGTAGACGAGATGAGCAGCTTGCGGAGCTGCGGTGCGCTGCATGACTTCGGGCGTGGCAAGGGGAACGATGCGGACGTGATCAGTTTTCGGGCGAGGGGATTTTTTGGGCATAAAACAATTAGATACGAGATGGCGGATCCGGGGGAACTATCGGAAGGACACGAGGTAGTTCGATGGACGTCGCATCACAACAAACTGCAAGCGCGCCCGCGTGCTGCTGCTCAAAGAGATTGATGTCGAGTGCGAATTTTGCGAATCGGGAGCAATACTGTCCGTTATCACGCGGTGCATTGGACCAAGGTGTGATCCGCTTTGTGCTCGTCTCGTGCTAATGTCGCGCCAAGGCACCAAAAGAAAAGGCTGCTTGACCATTACGTGGTATCGGCCCGACGAATGGAGCCAAGTTCAGCGGAAAGGAAGCAGCTATGGCACATACCCTCCTCAATTTCTTGCTGGCTAAATTATGTCCTCACCGATTCTCCTGGCCGCATAGCGTTCACGGGCAGGACTATCAGGTTTGTTTGATTTGCGGAACCACTTATGAGTACGATTGCAGCACGATGCGGCGAACGCGGAGATTGAGCCTCCCACCGCACGGAGCGGAGCTCAATGGCCAGCTAGGACACGGTAACTAAAGAAGGTCTGGGGCACTCGCAGTGATCTTCGTTCTTCGCTACTTCGTCGTCCGAAGACTTGTCTTAATGTTGGAACTATTCATCAAGACTCTTTGCCAGTGCGCTTAAGCCGTTACCGAACTTAGCCCGCCATTTCTCAACCGATACTTTAGCCATATCCTGCATAGATTGTTGAAAATCCTGCAAAGCCTTGCGCATTTCGAGTTCCAGCGTCGAGGAAGTCGACTCTATGATTCCCTTCTGAACGCCGTTCATTTTTTCGCATGCCTCTTCCAGTTGGTAGTCGAACGCCTTGGCGTTGCGCGAGCTGAATTCGGTGAGGATGGCGCCAGCCGCATTTTCCAATTCGGTGCGAGTATCTTTCACCACCCGGCTGTACATTTGGCCCAAACGTTGATCCAGGCCCGATTCCAGCGACTGTACCGAGTCGTTCAGTTTGCCGATTCGGCTGTCTAACTGGGAGGTACCCTGCTGCAGGCGCGATGATTCTGCGCTGACCATCGTGCGCAATTGTTCCAGGTCTCCACGGCGGGCGTTGTGCTCGTCGTTCAAGCTGGTCTGCAGGAATTCCAGAAGCTCCTGGCTGAGACGCTTGAGCTGATTGCCGCCCTCAATCAATTCCTGGTGGAACTCTTCCAGGCCGCGCCCAAGCCGTTCATGCATATTCTCAGAAAGCTGAGTTGAAATCTCCTGCGCGCGCTGCTCCAGAACGCGACGTTCACCTGCCAGTTGCTGCGAAAAGCGCTGGTGGACTTCTCTGGTCTTGCTTTCAATCTCCGCGCGTGCTTCCGCCAGCAAAAGCGCAGACTGCTGACGAGCTTGTTCCAGAATTTTGGGTTCAAGATCCTTTCGCAGGCGCGCTTCCAATTGCTGTTCAAGCTCAGGCGGAATGCTGGAGAGTGAAATATCGAAGCGGCTGGGATTGGCTTCTTTACGAAGCATCTTTTCCCGGAGCGCAGCGACTTCGGTTTGAAGCGGGCTGACAGATTCGGCAATGATTCGCTTTAGGTATTCTTCCGCCCTTTGTCGAGAACGATCATCGATAGCGGCATCTACAGTATTGGCAGTTGATCCTTGTTCGTGAGAGTTGATCTGGCCAGCCATAGCCGGCAAAGCGCGGACAGATGCCGGGAGTGGAAGTCCGGCGGCCGCTGCCCAATCTTTAGGGCAGTTTCTCAGGCCCCAGAAGTTGTCAGGGCGATCGAGCCTCGCCCCTAATATCCAACTTTGGGTTGTCGAGTTCATCGGCTCGCAAAAGACCACCTGCGCCGTCGTGTCTCGTCCTTCGCGGCTGCGAAATCGAAGCCGCACGCCGGCATCGACCTTGGTCCGCGACCGCATTGCACAACCGTGCGCGTTAACTACCAGCGTTTCGCACACCTCAGAAAAATGTGCCGCTGGATCAAGACTGGTAACAAATACTGGAATTGAAGTCGACACCCTGGAACTGCGCCGAGGAACGAGCGAGACATTTCTATCCTGCATGAATTTACCTATGTTCTTGAGGATTAGACGAGCGCCACGCGACTCACCCACGATAACTCCAACTTGATATCTCGTGACCCACACGAAAGTTCAGTAGGAGCCTGGCCGAAAGGACAATGCCTGGCAAAATCCGCCTTCCAAGAGCCAAACTACAACTTTTTGGGAATTTACATTCGCTGCCGGAGGGTACACTCTGCACAGTTGGCGAAAGTTGCATAATCCATGGGAGTGGCGATGAAAGACGCTTACGAAGTGCTGAATCAGAAGGAAGCAGATGTAACCCGTGTCCGGCAAGAGGTTGAGAGTTTGAAGATCGTGGCTTCTTTACTTGATGAGGCAGGGTCGAACCAGCCAGCGTCGGATATGCCACTGCCCAGCGATCCTCGCCAGAGTTCCGATGGCGCCGGCCAAAATTGCGATGACCCCGATCGGAAGCCTCCAACCCCTTCCGAAAAAGACATGACTGCCGGCGCCGGCTCGCAGGCAACAGGCACCGAGGGCCCATTCACGATCGGTTATCGGCGCGGGTTTTGGAGTGCCTTCAAACCAAGAAAATAGCTTCGCCTGACAATGGGCCGGTTTCCGCGGAAGTCCGACGACGTCATGAAATGGTTGGCTGCCAAACTCGTACACTTCATTTGTCAATGAACCAGAGCTGGGCAACTCTGTCCTAATTCTTAGAATCGAAACTCACCGTTTTCTGACCTGGGATTCTCATGCCTTTAAGGCAACGAGGGCCGGATGAATAAAGTTTTGGCCGGACTCTTAGGGCTGTTGCTTGTCTCTGTTGATCTGGTGAGCTGCGGCGGAGGTATAACCAGCAACAACTCAACCCAAAAACAAGCGCCCCCTTCGGCACCTGTGCCCGCTACCCTGATTCCTCGTTCGGCCATTAATCACTTGATTGTCATCATCATGCAAAACAGCTCGTTCGACCATCTTTTTGGCACTTATCCGAATGGAAACGGGCTAAACCCGAGTGCTGCAAGTTATACGCAGATCGATCAGGCAGGAAACTCGGTTCAACCGCAACTGCTGAGCAATTTAGCCCCTCCCGACGTTAATCACACGCGAACCACGTATCAGGTGGCGTTCGACTCGGGGAAAATGGACAAGTACGCATTCGAAAATAGTGACATGTCCATGGATTATTTCGACAATACCAGCGTCGGAACTACCAACGACGGGCAACAGTTTGGAGTGGCAACACTGTGGAATTATGCGCAGCAGTATGCGTTGGCAGACAATTTTTTCGCCGCCGCCATGGCGAGCGAACCCAGCAACATGCTTTACATGATCTCTGCGGGTGTGGGCACCGGGACCGATCCATACGGGTATCCTCAGCTGGACTTTTGTAGCGCCGGCCTTTATCAACAGAACCAAAGCATTGGGGCAACAATTACGCCGCCACTCACCTTCCAAAATGTGGGCGACCAGCTGACCGGCGCCAAGATTTCATGGACGTGGTATCACGAATTCTTTTCCAACGAGCAAAACGGGACCTGCGAGCACTATGTGCCGCAGGAAAATGCGTTTCAATATTTCCAGAGCACGGCAAACTCGGCCAATGTGCAAAATTTCTCCATTTCCGCCTTTCAGGGAGTTTTGAATGGCGGCACTCTGCCATCAGTCGCGTTCATTACCGCCGGCCCTGGCCACAGCATGCATCCTGGCCAGGGCAATATTGCGAACGGGATTCAGTGGCTGGATACGGTGATTCAGGCGATCAAGAATTCCTCGAGTTGGTCTAGCACTGCGGTTCTGGTTCTTTGGGATGAGAGTGGCGGCTGGTACGATCACGTGCCACCCCCTCAGCTGACTAGCACGATCGGTTTGGGTGCTCGCGTGCCTGTCCTGGTAATCTCGCCTTTTTCTAAGACCAATTACATTTCGCATCAGCAGATGGACTTCGTCTCGATTCTTCGATTTATTCAGTATAACTGGGGCTTGGGAGAGTTCTCAGACTCAGCTCAGTCCGCGCGCGAGAAGCAAAGCGGAGACATTTGCGATCTACTCACCTCAACTTGCGGCGCACCGTAAATCTTCCTCTCAAAAAGTGACGCCTGTTGGCGTCGGCCTGTTCGATCTCGATCCAGTGAACGCCCCGCGGGCGACCGCCATATGAAAACCGCGCTGGTCGCGGCGTTTCGAGGTCGTGCCACAAACCCGGAAAAACCCTAGAACTCACGTGTCGCAGGCCTCTGGAAAACGACTTCAACCGAGTGTCTCGAGCTTTTCGGCGAATCGCACCTGGTTACCGGCGAAGGGCTGGGTTCCCCTCGTGCGCCATTGTGCGCTTCGCGGTCAAACCAGTTCACCAAAGGACACGAAGCAACACGAAGTAGCACGAGTGAATGCCGTTGAGTGCAATTATTTCCACGCTTCGAAACTTCGGCGATATATTCTTAGCACCATGGCATTTATCGAGCACGCAGAATTATGAAAATGCCTTTCGCGCTGATGATCGTTTTATGTTGCTGCCTGGAAAACCATGCTCAGCAGCCTGTCTATGACTTCCTGATCACCCACGCTGAAATCGTCGATGGAACCGGCGCACCCTGGTTCCATGGTGATCTTGGTATTTCCGGAGACCGAATCGCCGCCATCGGGGATCTGCACAGTGCGAAAGCAAAACAAACCATAGATGCAACCGGATTGGTCGTAGCTCCTGGGTTTGTCGATGTCCAGGGCCAGTCGGAGTTCAACATCCTGGTTGATGGGCGGGCAGCCAGCAAAATCACCCAAGGCGTGACTACAGAGATCACCGGTGAAGGCACGTCGATTGCGCCGGCGAACGATCGCGTGCTCGAAGAATTTCGTCCAGAAGCTGCGAAATACCACGTCGAGCTGGATTGGCATTCTCTAGACGAATATTTCCGTCATTTCGAACGCGCGCGGCCGGCGATGAACTTGGGAACATTCGTCGGCGCCGGCGGCCTGCGAAATTACCTTATTGGCAAAAGTGACCGTCCAGCCACTGCCGCTGAACTTGATTCGATGCGGGGACTGGTTGCGCAGGCGATGAAGCAAGGCGCATTCGGCCTCAGCACCGCGCTCCAGTACGTCCCGGACAAGTTTGCCTCGACGGACGAAATCGTGGAACTGGCCAAGGTCGCTCGCAGCTATGGCGGAGTTTACTTTACCCATCAGCGTTCCGAGTCGGACCAGATTTTTGACTCGCTCGATGAAGTCTTCCGCATTTCGCAGCGCGCCGGCATTTCCACGACGATCTGGCATTTGAAGTCGGCGTATAGCGAAAACTTCGGGAAAATGCCGGAAGTGCTTCGGCGAATTGAGGCCGCCCGCGCACGCGGGATTGACGTGGCGGCAAGCGTTTATCCGTATGACCGCGCCTCCAACGGTCTGATTGCCTGCTTTCCAAGTTGGATTGCGGAGGGCGGCACGGAGAAGATGCTGCAGCGACTAAATGATCCCGCGCAACGAGAGCGCGCGCAGAGAGAAATGGAACGCCCCAGCACAACTTGGGAAAACCAATGGTTGGGATCCGGCGGCGGCAAGGGCGTGCTGTTGATTCAAGTCATCAATCCCGATTTACACAAATACGAAGGAATGAACTTCGAAGAAATCGGCCGTGCCATGGGGAAAAATCCGAAAGACGCAGCCATGGACATTGCCATCGCCGATCGCGGCCAGAGCCAGGTTGTCATTTCAATCATGGAGCCTGCGGATGTTCGCGATGCGGTTTCAAGTTGGATGGTCACCTACGGATCGGATTCTGAAGCGCAGGCCGAAGACGGCCCGCTGAGCGGCACCAAAGCTCACCCCCGCGCATTTGGGACATTCTCACGCGTGCTGGCCGAATACGTGCGCAAAGAGCACGCCATAACGCTGGAGGAAGCTGTGCGTAAGATGACCTCTCTCGCCGCAAGCCGGGTGGGGATCACCGATCGGGGAATCCTGAGGCCGGGAATGATGGCAGACGTTACCGTTTTCAATCCCGCAACCATCCAAGACCTCGCGACTTACAACGACCCTGTGAAATATTCAGTCGGCGTGAAATACGTATTTGTAAACGGCAGGCCAGTTATCCTCGACGGCAAGATCACGAATGAGCGGCCGGGGCGCGCGCTGCGCGGGCCAGGCTTCTGGGCCACCGAAAAAGAGTGAGCGATGGGTCATGTACCTCGTCTCGATCTTCAGACCGCGTAGCCGCCAGCCGCAAGCAGCCGACGGGCAACGTTTCGCCGCAGCGCCACGGCATCGAGTGGATCGTAGTTGGCGAGGGCACGAAGCGTCGCCATCTTATCGTGTACTGTTCCGTCATCCGCGCAAACCCCAACGACAGTTCGAGCGGAGATTTCGATTCGATCCATCGCGCTTTGCACAAACACGGCACACATGTCCGCGGCATTTGTTCCCTTGCTTGACGCGGCCAGCTTGCGCGTTCGCAGCAAAGTCGATTCCATTGCGAAAACTTCCATCACAATATCGGAAATGCACATCATGACTTCCTGCTGCTTTTCCAGGTCTGCTCCGAAGCGCTTCTGTGCGATTCCGATCGCAAACAGCGCAATCTTTTTCGCGTTGCTAACAAGTCGAGTTCCCTCATCTCCGCTGGTCGAAAAGATCTTGACGAGTTCCGTATCCAGTACTGACTGAACTGCGGGCATTAACTCCAACTGATTCCGTGCCGCACGTTTCAGCAGCATGCCAGTGATGAGCAGCCGGTTGATCTCGTTCGTACCTTCGAAAATGCGATTGATTCGCGAATCCCGGTATGCGCCCTCAACCGCGTAATCCTGGTGATAGCCGTAGCCGCCATGAATCTGTACGCCCTCGTCAACCACAAAGTCCAGCATCTCGGAGGCATACACCTTAATGATTGAGCACTCTGCGGCATACTCCTCGACAGCCTTGAGTTGAGTCATCGACTGAGCAGGCTCATGCTGGGCGGACTGCCGCAATTCGCTCTCGATCAGCCCCACCGCTCGCCACACCATCGATTCCACGGCATAGGTGCGGATCGCCATCTCGGCCAGCTTGTGCTGAATGGCGCCAAATTGTGCGATAACGGAGCCAAAAGCTTTGCGCTCTTTCGCATATTTCAGGCAGATCGCAAAAATCTTTTTTGCTCCACCCAGTGCGCCAACACCGAGCTTCAACCTGCCGATGTTAAGGATGTTGAACGCGATGATGTGGCCACGGCCGACCTCACCTAAAACGTTCTCAACCGGGACGCGAACGTTATCGAAATAAACAGCCGTCGTGGAACTGCCTTTGATGCCCATCTTGTGCTCTTCGGCACCGCTGCTCACTCCAGGAAAACTGCGCTCCACAAGAAAAGCGGTGAACTTTTCGCCGCCTACCTTCGCAAACACCGTGAAAAGATCGGCAGCGCCTCCGTTGGTGATCCACATCTTCTGGCCATTCAGAACATAGTACTTGCCGTCTGAGCTGAGGTCTGCGCGCGTGCGGATGGCAAGAGCATCCGAACCGGCCAGCGGCTCCGTGAGCGCGTAGGCAGCCAGCAACTCAGCCTTCGCGAGACGGGGAAGATATTTTTGCTTCTGTTCCTCAGTGCCGAAGAAAAGAACAGGCAATGTGCCAATGCCAGTATGCGCCGAGTGCCATGATCCATACGAAGCGTCCTTCGCGAGATGCAGGCTGCTGATCATCACCGACGTGAAATCCATCTCCATCCCGCCAAACCTCTCCGGGATGGCGATCGCGGTGAGCCCCAGTTCCGCCGATTTGCGCAAAACTTGCAGCGCGACCCCCGGTTCTTGCTTCCGGATAGCTTCGAGATGAGGCTCGACTTCGTTCACCCAGAATTGGTCGATAGTCCGCGCGATTGCGAGATGCTCATCGTTCAAATCTTCGGCGGTATAAATTTCGTGTGGAGCGCGATCCTCGATCAGGAACGCGCCGCCCTTCGCTTGAATAGGAATCGCTGTGAAAGTCGTCATTTATTTTTCCGGTTGGGATCAGCTTCCATCTTCTCCAGAGTCTATGAGCCCTTCGAGACGTCCGCGACCAAAAAAGAGCGCGGCTAACGAGCATTGCAAATTGTGTTAGTCTATATCAGATATTAGTAGCTAACGTCAAACTAATATCGAATCTCAAATTTCATTGCAACTTGGCGTTCCAGGAAACCCCCGATTACCATTGTGGAACAGTGTCCCAGTCGAGTAGCCAGCTGCTACCAGGAGAAAACAGGATTATGGCTCGTGCTCAGGTTGTCGAGGCACAACGTCGGAACCATCGGAATGTGATCAGGCGAAAGGGGCCTGTGCCCGTTAAGGAAATTCCCGGGCTGCGTGAACGCAAGAAGGCGAGGCTTCGCCAGCAGATTGTCGAGACGGCCATCCGATTGTTTCGCAAGCAAGGTTACGAGAACACCCGGATCGACGATATCGTGCGAATTCTCGAAATCAGCCAGCCCACTTTTTTTCGCTATTTTCCCAGCAAAGATGCTGTTCTGCGCGATGTAGGCCGCCGCGGTTTTGAGTGCATTGCGGAGCGGTTGAAGTCTGAACTTTCGGCGAAGGCCAGCACCGGAGACCGTCTGCGGCGTCTGTATCACAGCATGGCCTGCGAGGCGGAAAACGACCGTCCGCTGTGGAAAGCAGTAGTGCTTTCGGGCGCTATGGATGCAGTGCGATCTCCCGAGGTCCGCGGCGCAGAATGTGTTGTGGCGGGGTTGCTTCGTGAGATCCTGGCGCAGGGTCAGAAACGCGGGGAAATCACCAATGCATTTCCCGTAGTTCATCTTGCCGAATTCATGGAAGCTCTCTATCACACGGTTGTTCGCCAGTGGACCGTTGACCTCACCGGTCCCCACAAACTCACCGAGCGCGTCGACAGTGCCGTAGAGTTTTTCTTGCGCGGTGTGAGGGCGTGAACCTAAATCGTCGCAGTTGATCAATCCCCTCTCTGGCAGGAGAAATCATGAAGGCCGCCGTGCTGCGCGAATTCAAGCGTCCCCTGTCCTTCGAGGATGTGGAACGGCCAGTGCCTGCGGGTGACGAAGTCTTGATCCAGATGGAAGCCTGCGGCGCCTGCCATTCCGACTTGCACGTGGCTGACGGAGATTGGCCGCAGTTCGCCGGCATCGTAAAAAAGCCGCTGATCCTGGGCCACGAAATCGCCGGCAGGGTCGTGGAAAAAGGCGCAGCTGTGCAGGAGTTACAGGTGGGCGACCGAGTCGGCGTGCCGTGGATCCACTGGAGTTGTGGTGAATGTGAATTTTGCAAAGAAGGAAACGAGAACCTGTGCCCGCGGCAAAGGATTACCGGCGTCACGGTCGACGGTGGCTATGCGGAATTCGTAAAAGCGCCAGCAAGTCACGCACTGAAAATTCCAGGCAATCTTCCTTCACTCGAAGCTGCTCCTCTTTTTTGTGCCGGACTCACGGTTTATCGCGCATTAAAACATGGCGGTCAATTAGCCGGACGCCGCCTGGCAATTTTTGGCATCGGCGGCCTGGGACATCTCGCGGTGCAATTAGGGCGCACGTTCGGCGCAGAAGTGATTGCCATCGATATCTCCGACGAAAAACTCGAACTCGCGAAGTCTTCGGGCGCCGATCGCACGCTCAATGCTCTCAGCACAAAAGTCGTGAAAGAACTGCGTGGCCAGGGCGGAGTTCATGTTTGCCTGGTGAGTTCCGCGGCAAAGGCGGCCTATGACACGGCTTTCGCCTGCCTGCGTCCAACCGGCACGCTTTTGATGGTGGGCTTACCTGCCGAGAACCTCTGCTTTCCACCCATCCTCATGGCTGCTGGAGAGGTGCGCATCCAGGCTTCGGCGGTTGGAACTCGGCAGGAATTGCGGGAGGTGTTAGCTATTGCAGCCGCAGGCCAGGTGCACTGTCGTGTCGACCCCCGCCCACTTTCTGAGGTGAATGAAGCACTCGACGAATTGCGTCAGGGAAAGGTCGCTGGTCGGATTGTCCTCACTGCCAGCTGAATCGCTGGAATACCGTGCGGCACTCAATCAAAAATGTCTTTATGCGGTCAAATCCTCGTCAGTCTTCTCTTCTTGCTTGACGTTAGTTACTAAATTGTGATACTTGCTATCACAATTCGGCCTGGATCCCAGGATGCTAGCTCGACAATGGCCAAAGTCGTGGGTTGATCCGAGTTGCTGCAAAACTTGGGGACAAATCCCAGGACCCGAATCGAGTCAGCCGGACAAACAACCAGCTTTCCATTATCCGGCCGGCGCCACGGCCTTTTCGAGTTGGCCATTTATGAACGTGTCCCAGACTTCGTCACCGGCGTTTCCCGAGGAGAAAGATTATGAAACCAACATCGTGGATGTTTGTGTGTCTGCTATTGTCGGCTAGTTTGGCATATGCCCAGGGTGTTGGGTCTTCGGGAAGCATCCGCGGAACTGTTACCGATGCTTCTGGCGCGGTTTTGCCTCGGACCACTGTCAACGTGCTGGACCCATCAACCGGTCTGCGGCGCGCTCTGGTCACCGACAACATGGGTCAGTTCCAGGCGACCGGTCTGGCTCCAGCGACTTACCAAGTGAGCGCCGAACTGGCTGGATTCGCGACCGTGGTTCGAAAGGACGTGGTCGTGAACATCGGGCAGACTGTCATCTCGGATTTCCAGCTGAAGCCTTCGCAAGTGACAGAGGTCGTTGAAGTGACCAGCGAAGCGCCGGTTATAGAGACGGATCGCGGCAGCCAGGCAGACACCATCAACCAGCAATATATCGCCGAGCTGCCGATCGATCGCCGCGACTATCTCACCTTCACCTTGCTCGCGCCCGGCGTTTCAGACTCCACAAGGCTTGCTGATGATCAGGATTTCCGAGTCAAGCAAACGCCGCAAAGCGGCCTTTCCTTCTACGGAAGCAATGGCCGAGGAAACAGCGTTACTGTCGACGGCGGCGAAATCGGAGATGACACCGGAGGCGTTCGGCTTACTGTCAGCCAGGACGCGGTGCAGGAATTCCAAATTAACCGCAGCAACTACGCCGCCGACCTGGGCTCAGCCACCGGAGCGTCGGTCAATATCGTCAGTAAGTCAGGAACGAATAAGGTGCATGGCAGCCTTTACGGATTTTTCCGCAATGATGCCCTCGACGCTCGCAATCCATTTTCGTTCAGCCAGGCCTTGCCGGTGGGGGCCACCTTCAATCCCTCGAACCCCGATTCAGTGGGATCGCCGATTAAGGATTCTCTCACTCGGCAGCAATTCGGCGGCACAATAGGCTTCCCGGTTAAGAAAGACAAAACTTTTCTGTTCGCGGCGTTTGAAGGTTTACGCCAGGACGCGCAAAACGCCGTCCCCATATTGACGAACACGGGGGTCTTTCGCCCTACCCTCTCGCAAGACGCCATTCTTGCCGGCCTTGCGGCCCAGCCCGCGAGCAACATAGTGCCTTGCTTTACGGGCGTGCTTTTACCCGCACCGACGTGCGCCTTTGCGCTGGGGAGCGTCTTAACTGTCAACCCGAACCCGACCGGGCCGGCGGCGCTGTTCGTGAGCCCAGCCCAGGCGGCAATCAATGCTTTCCTGGTTAATCAATTCGAGTCCAATGGCGGAGTTTTCCCTTACAACACCCGCGAGTACCTGGCATCTGGCCGCCTCGATCACCGCTTTAACCTGACGAACCAGCTCTCTTTTACTTACCGGTACGGGCACGACCTGGAGGAATCTCCTGACGTGCAATCCTTGACCGGCTTTTCTGCGGGCAGCTCGGTCCACCTCTACGACCACAATGCGCAGGCGGCGTGGTATCACCAGTTCAGCGCAGCTGCGCAGAACGAGCTGCGGGTTCAGTTTGATTACGAGCACTTTAACGTGCTCCCCAATGAGCCGGCGGAAGTTGGACTGCAAATCCCCGGGTTCATCAATAACCTGGGATCAAATATTTTCCTGCCCGATCTGACCATCCTGCGTCGAAACGAATTCGCCGACAATGTCACCATCACCCACGGTCGTCATATATTTAAGTTCGGGGGCGCCGAGCTGCTGCGTGGCAATCACACTGAGTCGCACACCTTTTTCCCAGGCAGATTCGTGTTCGGGTCGCTTCCCGGAGGGTTGATCAGCCCGCAGTTGGCAAATACCACGATCAATCCGCTGCAATCAGCATCTTTTGGGCTGCCTCAGGTTTATCAGCAAGGGTTTGGCAATCCGGTTTACCCGTACTACGCCCGGCCACTCACGGGCCTTTACGCCCAGGATTCTTGGAGCATAGTGCCGAGTTTTACTCTGAACTATGGCCTGCGCTACGAACTGGATACACAATTCCGCCCGCTGACCACCTATAAAAAGGACTTTGCTCCGCGCGTTTCGTTCGCGTGGGATCCTTTTAGAAACCAGAAGACTGTGATCCGCGGCGGCTATGGAATTTTCTACGGACCGGTCGATGTCCAAATCCCAGACGTTGACTTGAGCTTAGGTGTCGTCAACGCTAATAAGTCAGCGGTCGAAAACTCAGCTCCGGGCAGCCAGGTGGCGAATTTAAGTTCGATTTGTGGGATTTCTCAGTTCGGGATTCCGATTGTTCCCGGAAACGGCTCTAGCCCATGCAATCGGGAGATTTCTATTTATGTCGATCCCATTGGAGGGGTCGCTCCGTTAGGAATTCAGGGTGCAGAAAAAGTCTTCACCGGCCTTTTTTTCAACCCCGGCGGAAACTTGATCTCGTGCACAACTCCGAGTGCCGGCAATGCCGCTTGCATCACGCCAGCTGCAATCAGGCCGTTCGGCATAAACGTAACCAACACCGGTCCGGTTGGTCCTCTGCAAGTGGTTTTTGTGAACCAGCCAGGCTATCGCCCGCCAATCGCGCAACAGGCTTCGTTTGGAATTGAGCGCGAAGTCTCGACCGGATTCTCCGTTTCCATAAGCGGCATCTACTCCCATACTCAAAGGCTGCCGGTCGCAATTGACACCAACTTGCTTCCGGCGCCATTCAGCACGGTCACTCTGGCCAATGGACAAAAAGTTTCTTACCGAAACTGGAATACCAGTCCGGCAGCCGACCCACTCGGCGGAACCGAAGGCTTGCCATGCGCCAGCGCCCAGTGCATGGTAAATCCGTTGGTGGTTCAGAACAACCAGTACAGCTCGGAGGCGTACGCGCTTTACGAGGGCGGCATCCTCGAAGTCAAGAAACGCTTCAGCGATCATTTCACCCTGTTCGGCAATTACACCTACAGCAAAGGCTTCGATACTTCGACCGATTACAACAGCGACTACGGTCCGCAGGATCCGACCAACGTCAACCTGGATCGCAGCCTCTCCGAATTTGATGAACGGCACAAGGTTGTGATCTCAGGGGTCTTCGACAGCCCGTGGAAACAGAGCTTTCTTTCCGGCTTCGAATTTGCTCCGATCTTCTCTTACCACAGTGGACATCCGTTCAACCTTCTTGCCGGAGGAGAAATTAACGGCGACAACCACACTACGAATGAACGCCCGATCGGCGCGCCGCGTGATACCGGCTTAGGCCCCAATTTCGTCGACTTCGACGCGCGCCTGACCTGGCGTCATAGCCTGGGCGAGAAGGCCAATGTGCAATTTACCGCAGAGGGATTTAACATAGCCAACCGAACAAATTTTGCCAGCGTTAACAATGAAGTCGGTCCACTGTTCGGGTTTCAGCCGGGGTTCTCGACGTTCAACGTGCATGGACTTCGCCCCGGAACTGCGCTGGCTGGTGGTGGGACGGTAACTCCCAGCACGCCACTGGCTTTCACCTCGGTGTTCCCGATGCGTGAAATTCAGCTGGGTGTACGCCTCAGCTTCTAGACAGACCCATGGCGTTCGTTCAAAACCAGGGAGCCAAAATTTACTGGGATGAGCAGGGTGAAGGCGAACCGATCCTGCTCATCATGGGGCTGGGCTATCCCTCTGTGATGTGGTACCGCACGCGGCCTGTTTTAACGGCCCGATATCGCACGCTGGCGTTCGATAACCGCGGTGCCGGTCGCAGCGATGTGCCCGCCGGACCTTATCCTATTTCGCTCATGGCTTCGGACGCCGCCGCCGTCCTGGATGCCGCTGGCGTAGAGCGCGCGCATGTATTCGGCATTTCCATGGGTGGGATGATTGCTCAGGAGTTCGCTCTGCTATATCCAAGCCGTGTCCGATCCCTGATTCTGAGTTGCACCTCAGCCGGCGGGCCAACGGCCGTTCGCGCCGGGCCGGAAGCATCTCAAATGCTGATGACGCGTGACAAGATGAGCCCGGAGCAGGCTGCGGAAGCGGCCGTGCCGTTCATCTATCATTCCTCCACGCCTCGCAAGCTGATTGACGAAGATATCGCAATCCGGCGGCCCTGGTTCCCGCGCCCGGAAGCCTACGTTGCGCAGTTGCAGGGAATCCTGGCGTGGGAGGCTTACACTCGTCTTCCCTCGATTCGTGTACCGACGCTCGTAATTCACGGGGACTCAGATCGCCTGGTGCCGCCAGGCAACGCCAGAATCATCGCCGGTCGCATCCCTGGCGCAGAACTGGTGATGATTCCGCACGCCAGCCATCTCTTATTTACCGATCAGCCGGCGGCCGCGCACAATGCTGTTCTTCGGTTCCTAGCAGCGCACGCCGCCACTACAGGAGACCTTGCGACCCGCAATGTGAGCTCGCGTATCCGCCCATACCAGAAGGAGACTTCGTGCTGAAGGAAGCAAATGTCGCAGCCAAGACTTCAGTAAGCGTGCGACAGCTCTTCGATCTCACCGGGCGGGTGGCAATCGTTACCGGAGGCTCCATCGGGTTGGGCCGCCAGATTGCCGAGGCCCTGGCGGAAATGGGCGCCAATCTCGCGTTATGCGCCCGCAAGCAAGAGCGCTGCCAGCAGGCTGCCGAAGAATTGCAGCAACTGGGCGTCAACGCACTTGCGCTGACCTGCGATGTTAAGGACCAGGCCAGTGTTCAACAGCTGATCGACGACACTTTTTCCCAGTTCGGACGGATCGATATTCTCGTCAACAACGCCGGAATTTCATGGGGCGCTCCCACGGAAGATATGACCCTGGAAGATTGGAATAAAGTTATCGAGACCAATCTGACCGGAACGTTTCTCTGTGCGCAAGCAGCGGGCAAAGTCATGATCCGGCAAGGCCGCGGCAAGATCATTAATATTGCCTCGGTTGCTGGGCTGGGCGGGGCTCCGCCTGAACTTCCGGCAATTGGCTATCACGCCAGCAAAGGCGGCGTTATCAGCTTCACCAAGGATTTGGCGTGCAAATGGGCGCACCACAATATTCAGGTGAATGCTATAGCTCCGGGATGGTTCCCAACCCACATGTCAAACCGGATTCTGGAGCGTTACAAGGATCTCTTTCTCTCTCATATTCCCCTGGGGCGTTTTGGCAGTGACCACGACTTGAAGGGAACGGCTGTATTTCTGGCCTCCGACGCTTCCGACTACGTCACCGGCCATGTTCTAGTGGTGGACGGAGGTCAATCCGCCTGGTAACTACGGGATAACTGATGAACATTCCGCTCACACCCATTCGTTTTCTCCGCTATGCAGAGCAGCAGTTTCCCAACAAGAACGCGGTCGTGTGCGAGGATCGGCGGTTCACGTACTCGCAAATGGCGGACCGCGTCGCCCGTCTTGCCGGGGCCTTGCGCACCGCCGGGGTCGGGCCGGGTGATCGGGTTGCATTTCTCAGCTTGAATTGTCACCGGCTTCTTGAAGCTTATTACGGCGTTTTGGAAGCAGGCGCGGTGTTGCTTCCCTTAAATGTCCGGTTGGCGTCGCAAGAACTCGCGTACATTCTGAATGATGCGGGCGCGCGGATGTTGTTTGTGCAGCACGAGTTCCTCGATACGGTCGAAGGGTTTCGCCAGAACGTCGCGTCTGTTAAGTCGTTCCATCTGCTCGATGGGCTACCGCAGCGCCCATGGCTTTCGCCCAGCAACTATGACGACATGCTGGCCGCCGCGACGCCGTACCGTGCCGACATCATGGAAGTCGATGAGAATTCGCTCGCCGAGCTCTTCTACACCAGCGGCACCAGCGCCAGCCCAAAAGGCGTGATGCTCACGCACCGGAATATTTATCTCCATGCCTGGTCAGTTTGCCTGAATTTTCATGACAACGCTGAGAGCGTGACGCTTCATACGATTCCTTTGTTCCACGCCAATGGCTGGGGCGCGGCCCACTCGGTCACGCAGGTCGGAGGCAGGCATGTCATGATTCTGCGTTTCACCTGCGCTGAAGTTTTCCGGCTCATCGAACAGGAGCGCGTCAGTTCTCTCAGCCTTGTACCGATCATGGCCGCGGCATTAGTGAATTCGCCGGAACGAGCAAGTTACGACCTGAGCAGCCTGCAATGGATTTCGATCGGCGGCGCCGCGTCATCTCCCACGTTGGTACAACAGGTCGAGGAAAAAATCGGTTGCCCCTGCTTCGCCGGCTACGGCTTGACCGAAACTTCTCCCGTGCTCTCGACCGCGCGGATGAAACCAGGCGCTCAACTGGAGGGAGACCGGCGCTACACAGCTCTGGCAATGACCGGATATGCCATTCCCGGCGTCGAATTGCGCGTGGTCGACTTCGACGACAAAGACGTTCCGCGCGATGGACAAACGATGGGTGAGGTCGTTGCGCGTGCCGATGGCGTGATGGAGGGTTATTGGAACCAGCCCGCCGCGACCGCCGAGGTCATGCGTGGAGGATGGTTTCACACCGGCGACATCGCTACGATCAATGAAGACGGATACATTCGCATCGTCGATCGCAAGAAAGACATCATCATCAGCGGCGGCGAAAATATTTCATCGCTAGAAATCGAGAAGGCGCTCGCGGCGCATCACGATGTGTACGAGGTAGCGGTCATACCTGTCCCGGATGAAAAATGGGGTGAAGTACCGAAAGCACTCGTGGTATTGAAGCCAGACTCACAAGCGACGGCGCAGGAACTGCTGGAATTCTGCCGCTCGCGCATGGCGCATTTCAAATGCCCGCGCTCGGTGGAATTTGTGCCCGCTTTGCCGAAAACCGCAACTGGAAAGGTCCTCAAGAGAGAGCTACGCAAACAATTCTGGGGAGAGCAAAACCGGACAGGCGCTGAAGTCACTGCGCGAAAGTAAACAGGAGAGAGTACGAGCCCAATGAGCAATCTAGTTCAACTTAACAGGGAGAATGACATTGCCATCATCACCATCAACAATCCTCCTGTGAACGCAATTAGTCCCGGCGTGCCCGAGGGAATCGCCGAAGCAATTCAGAATATCGAGCAGGACCATGCAATCAAGGCCGCGGTGCTGATTGGCGGCGGCCGCACTTTTATCGCCGGCGCTGATATCAAAGAATTTGGCAAAATCACTGCCGGCCAAAAATCCCGCGGCGCGGGTTTGCTCCCACTACTGCAACGCATTGAAGATTGCCCGAAGCCAATAATCATCGCGATACACGGCACTGCTTTTGGCGGCGGCCTTGAGCTGGCAATGGCCGGCCACTATCGTGTCGCGGCTCCCGATGCGCAACTCGGACAACCGGAAGTGAAGCTGGGAATTATTCCCGGAGCTGGCGGCACCGAGCGTCTGCCTCGCTTAGCCGGCGTCGCGAAGGCAGTTGAGATGTGCGCAGAAGGCAATCCTATTAAGGCGCCAGAGGCATTAAAACTCGGTATCCTCGACCGGCTGATCGAAGGCGATCTGCTAATAGGTGCCGCTGCATTTGCGCGGGACGTTTCTGGCCGGTCGGCGCCAAAAACTCGCGAGAGAAACGAGAAACTTGGCTCTTCCGAACAGAATGCCCCAATCTTTGCCGCTGCCCGCGAAAAGGCGCGCACCAAGCAGCGCGGAATGATTGCGCCGCTTGCCGCCATCGACGCCGTGGAAGCGGCCACCAAGCTATCGTTCGAAGAAGGTTCTAAAGTTGAGCAAGACCTGTTTCGGAAATGTTTGTTCTCCGATCAATCGAAGGCGTTGATCCATATTTTCTTCGGCGAGCGCGAAGTCGCCAAAATTCCTGACATCTCGAAAGATACATCAACACTTGCCGTGAACTCAGCGGCTGTTGTGGGCGCAGGCACTATGGGCGGCGGAATCGCGATGGTCTTCGCCAACGCCGGAATCCCCGTGTTGCTCAAAGATGCCGACCAGCCCGCGCTCGATCGCGGTTTGTCCACCATCCAGAAGAACTATCTCAGTTCGGTGAAGCGCGGACGCTTTACGCAGCAATTTGTGGATGAACGTCTCAAGCTGATCAAACCAACTCTCACCTACGATGACTTCCGTTCTGTGGATATGGTTGTTGAAGCCGTATTCGAGGGCATGGCGCTGAAGAAACAGGTCTTCGCCGAGTTGGATCGCGTATGCAAGAAAGATGCAATTCTGGCCAGCAATACCTCGACGATCGACATCGACGAAATCGCCTCATCCACAACCAGGCCCGAAACCGTGATTGGCACGCATTTTTTCAGCCCTGCTAATGTGATGCGCCTGCTCGAAATCGTTCGCGGCAAGTCGACCAGTAAACAGTTCATCGCCACCTGCATGCAGCTTTCCAAGAAGCTGGGGAAAGTCGGCGTGCTGGTGGGCAACTGCCGCGGATTTGTCGGCAACCGCATGTTCCATCATTACGTGCGCGAGTCAGTTTTTCTGGTGGAAGAAGGCGCAAGCCCGCAAGATGTGGATAATGCGCTGTACGAGTTCGGCATGGCTCTCGGCCCCCTTGCGACCGGCGATCTCGCCGGCCTCGATGTCGGCTGGCGTATTCGCAAGGAGTATTGCCACCTGCAAAAGCCCGGCGAAAGGCAGCCGATCGTCGGCGATAGACTTTGCGAACTCGGACGCTACGGCCAGAAAACCGGCGCCGGTTGGTACAAGTATGACGAGAACCGGCGGCCTCTTCCTGACCCCGTGGCGAATGAACTCGTGCGCAAGTGGGCGATCGAAGCTGGGATCCCACAGCGCAATATCTCGTCGCGGGAAATCGTGGAGCGCTGCATCTATGCTCTGGTAAACGAAGGCGCCCGCATCCTCGAGGAAGGGATCGCGCTGCGCCCCGTCGATATTGACATCATTTATGTGAACGGTTACGGCTTTCCGGCGTATCGCGGCGGTCCGATGTGGTACGCCGATACGGTCGGGCTGAAAACGGTGTATGAGCGCGTCAGCGAGTTCCAGCGGCAGTTTGGCGAACTCTGGCAGCCGGCTCCTTTGTTAGCGCGGCTCGCGGCAGAGGGCGCCACTTTTGCGGGATTTGCGCGAGAAGCGGCAGTGGCGTAAGAGGCCGAGGATTCGCCGCGCTCTCAACACAGTTCGAATCAGCCATTGCTCGCGGTCAACAAACATCTTTCCAATTTCAAGAAAGGCCCACTTCCCTTGCATTGCGATACCGCTCCCGTTCGCGCAGGTGAAGAACTGAATCTGGTCGCGCTTGCGGGTTGGCTGCGCGGAAAAATTCAAGGCGTCGAGCGGGGCATCGTCGCCGAGCAGTTTCCCAGCGGACATTCAAACCTTACTTATCTTTTGCGGATCGATGGTCGCGAATACGTTCTAAGGCGCGCTCCGCTGGGGCCAGTTGCTCCGAAAGCACACGACATGGCGCGTGAGTTTCGCGTCCTGCAAATGCTGCACCCGCATTTCCCCGAGGCGCCTGCGGTACTGCATGTTTGCGATGATCCACAGGTGCTTGGCGCGGTTTTTTTTATCATGGAGCGGCGGCGCGGGCTTATCTTGCGCGATGACGTTCCTCCAGAGCTTGCCCCGATTCAGAATTATCCGCGGCTTGTGAGCGAAGTGGTTGTTGATTGCCTGGTCAGGCTACACGCGATCAACCTTTCAACCAGCGGTTTACAAACGCTGGGCAAGCCCGAGGGCTTCCTTGAACGGCAGGTGCACGGCTGGACGGAACGCTGGAGCCGTGCGCAGACCGGCTCGCTGCCGGAAATGGATCACGTCATAAGGTGGCTTATCGACCACCGGCCGGTTTCCCCGGCGGCAACCGTGGTGCATAACGATTACAAACTGGATAACGTGATGCTCCGTATCCGACACGATGTGAGCGTGGAGGCTGTACTTGATTGGGAAATGGCAACTGTCGGCGATCCTCTGGCCGACGTTGGGTTGACGCTCTGCTATTGGTCGTGGGCCGACGCGCCGCAACTGCGCACCCGACCCGTGCCGGCGCTCACCTCGCAGCCGGGATGGTTTACGCGGGATGAATTCGTGGCGCGCTATGCGCAACAGACCGGGCGTGATCTGTCCTGCATCGGCTACTACGAAGTTCTGGGCATCTTCAAGCTGGCCGTCATTCTGCAGCAGATCTATTTCCGCTTCCGGCGCGGCCAGACGCAAGACACGCGCTTCCGCAATTTTGATGAACGGGTGAAGAACCTGGTAGCGCTGGCGGCTTCCCTCGTGGAGAAGTTCAGTTGAACGTATATCTCGTGCGCCACGGCCAGGCGGGAACGCGCGAGGCGTACGATTGCCTTTCCGAGCTGGGCAAGCGGCAATCGCGACTATTGGGTGAGCACTTCCTTTCGCAACAAATTCAATTCAAGGCAGCCTATGCGGGAACGCTTGCTCGTCAGCAACAGACTCTTGAAGAAGTGAGCCAGAGTTACGCTCAGGCTTCTGCCTCCTTCCCGGTTCCTTGTGTTGATTCCGGCTGGAATGAGTTTGACCTGGCCCGTGTCTATCGCGAGATTGCTCCCCAATTGTCTGCCGAAGATCCACAATTCCGCCGCGAATACGAAGAACTGCTGGAGCAGGTGCGAATCAGCCATGGTGCGCATGCCGCAGGAATTCACCGCAAATGGCAGCCGTGCGATACCAGAATTGTGAATGCATGGATTCATGGTGGCTATCGCTATGGCGGCGAAACATGGGACCAGTTCCGCCAGCGGATTGAGGCTTGCCGGTCTAAGCTATGTGATGGTCAACCGGATGAAAACATTCTGGTGGTCACGTCTGCCATGCCGATTGCGATCTGGTCTGGGCTTTCGCTTGAGATTTCTGACCAGCGACTCATGCGACTGGCGGGAGTTTTGTATAACGCCTCTTACACGCTTGTTCGTTTGCGAGAAGCCCAGTTGCGGCTGTTTACATTTAACGCGGCACCGCATCTGTTTGCTGAAATGCGCACTCACCGGTGACCTCCCACCTGCCATCCCACGCTCGCTCGTTACGCCTTCGGTACCGGCCATTTCTTGAGCTCCAGCTTCGCAATTGCTTCGGTATGGACCTCGTCTGGCCCATCTGCCAGGCGCAGAGTACGGGCATTCGCCCACGCTGCCGCCAGGAAAGTATCTTGAGAGACGCCAGCGCCGCCGTGCGCCTGGATCGCGCGATCTAGAACTCGCAACGCAACGTTCGGTGCGACCACTTTGATCATCGCAATCTCGGTGCGCGCGGCCTTGTTGCCTTGTGCATCCATGAGATAAGCCGCCTTCAGCGTGAGCAGACGCGCCTGATCGATTTCCATCCGCGATTGCGCGATGTCGGCTCGTATCGTGCCTTGCTCAGCCAACGGCTTTCCAAAAGCGACTCGCGTATGCACGCGCCGGCACATGGTTTCGAGCGCGCGTTCCGCCACGCCGATCAACCGCATGCAATGGTGAATCCGCCCCGGTCCTAAGCGCCCCTGGGCAATTTCAAAACCTCGACCTTCACCCAGCAAGATATTCGAGACTGGCACGCGAACGTTGGTAAATGTGATTTCGCCATGACCATGAGGCGCATGATCATAACCAAAGACCGTCAGCAGCCGCTCAACCTTCACCCCTGCTGCATGCATCGGCACCAGCACCATCGACTGCTGCTTGTGGAGGGGAGCGAAACGGTCTGTCTTGCCCATGAAGATTGCGATCTTGCAGCGCGGATCTCCTGCGCCCGACGCCCACCACTTGCGGCCATTGATCACATACTCGTTCCCTTCTCGAACGATGCTGGCCTCGATGTTAGTCGCGTCCGAGGAAGCTACAGCCGGCTCGGTCATCGCGAAGCAAGAGCGACTCTCGCCCGCGAGCAAGGGCTTCAACCACTTTTCTTTCTGCTCGGCAGTGCCATAACGGGCCAGGACTTCCATGTTGCCGGTGTCCGGCGCTGAGCAGTTGAAAACTTCCGGGGCCCACATAGTACGCCCCATGATCTCGCATAGCGGCGCGTATTCGAAATTTGTCAGGCCCGCGCCGTGCTCGTCACCTGGCAGGAACAGGTTCCACAGGCCCGCGGCGCGCGCTTTCGGCTTGAGCTCTTCTATAATCTTGGACGGCGACCAGCGGTTGCGCTCAACCTCTTCGTAAAAGCGCCTCTCGTTCGGATAGATGTGCTCATCCATGAACCCCAGCAGGCGTTTTTCGAGATCGAGAACCTTGGCGCTAAAAACGAAATCCATATTTATCGCCGAATGTGGCGAGAGCGAGTGCGCGCGATTATATAAAATTCAATACTGCTAGTCACTATCATCTGACAGCAACTATCGAGAACAGTAGCGCTGCTGCAACGCGCCAATAATCTGTTTCAATGTGGCCGATCAAGATCATGGCAGGAAACATTCAGTCGCTGAATTGCCTCACCAGCGGTGCATGGCGCGAGTCGTCCAGCGCGGCTTCATACGGCTGATAAAGAGAAATGCGGTCGAGCAGCATTTCATACCGCTCGCGTAATTTCCTAATGATGTCCTCGTAACTTCCGCGGACTGCGAAAGTCTCGAGCATTTCATCGGTGATAAGTTTTGCCATTCCCTTCCAATCGCCTTCTACTGATTTTTTGTGCAGCTCCGGGCCAATTGCTTCCCATCCTTCTGCAGCCAGTACTGGTTGGTACGTCCTGGTCGAAGCATAAAACGCAATCTGCTGCCTGACCGCCTCGGCGTTCTGCGCGCGCTCGTGTTCCGTGTCGCCGACGATCACAAAGCACGAACTCGCGTACTGAAAATCCCGCCGCGATCGCCCCGAAGCTTTCAATCCCCCGTCAACAGCCGGATGAACATACTCCCGCAAGTACTTAGGACTGTGAAACGGATGAACGTGCAAACCATCGCAAACCTCGCCCGCCATGCGGCACATATATTGGTTTACGCCGGCGACAAAGACCGGAATCTTCGGCCACGCGATCGGACCCGGGTTGAAGAATGGAGTCATCAAATCAAAGTTGTAGAACTCGCCGCGAAATCGCAGCGGCGTGCCATTCTGCCAGCACTCCCAGATATCACGCAGCGCAAGGACAACCTCGCGAAGTTTCGGTCCCGGCGACTCGAATTTCACAGAGAAACGCCGCTCGTTGTGCGCTCTCACCTGCGAACCAAGTCCCAGAACTAAGCGTCCGGCGGATGCTTTCTGAATGTCCCAGGCGGTATACGCAATGATCATCGGGCTGCGTGGAAATGCCACCGCAATCGATGTCCCCAGCTTGATCGAAGAGGTCGTGGTCGCTGCAACCACAAGAGGCAGGAAGGGATCATGCTGGGTCTCAGAGCTCCACAGGCACCCGTAGCCGAGCGATTCCATCTTGCGCGCATATTCCGGGACAGCTTGCAAGTCGTAGTTGCGGATTGCGGCGTCGAGTATCATGGCGGTCTCACTGCGGATTGTAGCTACAAACGGAAACCCTAACAAAGGGGTCGCTCTAGAGACCAGCTGTTCTTCCCTTTTAGCGGAAATTTTGGCGAAATATATACTGTGCGTCGAATGGTCAAGAATTACCGAATACTTCGCGGAGCCATCTGTGCATGAGCGAAAGCTTTACCTTTTCTGATCTCCGGCAGCTATTCGCGATAGCCAATGAGGAGAAATCGGGCGACCAACTGGCTGGAATCGCCGCGTCTTCCGAACGCGAAAGAGTTGCTGCCAAGAAGAGGCTGGCAGACTTGACCCTGGAAGAAATTGTTCGCCAGCCGCTAATATCCCCTGAGCAAGACGATGTCACCCAGCTGATTCTCGACACATTCGATCAGGATGCGTTCACTCGAATCAAGAGCATGACTGTTGGCGAGTTCCGGGAATACATCCTCGCCGATTCCACCAGAGAAGCCGACCTGCATGCGCTGCAATGGGCCATCATCCCTGAGATGGCCGCCGCCGTGGCCAAAATCATGAGCAACAAAGATCTGGTGCTGGCGGCAGCGAAGATAAGAAACATCACGCGATGTCGAAACACGATGGGAGAACGCGGAGTCCTGGGCGTTCGCGTTCAACCCAATCATCCACGCGACGATGTTGGCGGCATTCTGCTGGCGGCTTTTGAAGGTTTGGCGTATGGGTGTGGAGACGCGGTCATCGGCGTGAATCCGGCCACCGATTCAGTTGAATCTGTCGCCGCGATCCTCGTCGGCCTCAATCGTCTCGTCGAGATTTACAAGATTCCAACTCAGACGTGCTGCCTTGCTCACATCACAACCCAGCTTGCGGCCATGAAGAGCGGCGCGGCAGTTGATCTGCTCTTTCAGTCGATTGCCGGAACCGAGGCCGCCAACCGTAGCTTCGGAATAAGTCTGGAATTACTCCGGGAAGGGCGCGAGCAGGTTCTTGATCACCACCAAACCCGCGATGCGGAATGGGTGGGAAACAACGTGATGTACTTCGAAACCGGCCAGGGTAGCGCTCTTTCGGCTGAAGCCCACCACGGAGTCGATCAACTGACACTTGAAGCACGGGCTTACGGTGTTGCACGTGTATTCGAGCCCTTTCTAGTCAACAGCGTGGTCGGCTTTATCGGGCCCGAGTACCTTTATGACGAGAGGCAAATCACCCGCGCCGGCCTCGAAGACCACTTCATGGGCAAACTTCTCGGACTACCCATGGGCTGCGACGTCTGCTACACCAATCACGCCGCTGCCGACCAAAATTCGGCAGACAACCTCATGTTGTTGCTGGCTGCAGCAGGTTGCAACTATTTCATGGGAGTTCCCTGCTCTGATGATGTCATGCTCAATTACCAATCCACCAGCTATCACGACGCTCTGTCCGTGAGGAGACTTTTTCACCAGCGTCCTGCTCCAGAATTTCTCGTTTGGTTGCAGAACATGGGGATTTACAGCGATACCGAGCCAGTCATGCTGGACGCCTCAGCAAAACGACAACTGATGCGTGGTCTGGAAACGTGGATCGAAGGCACGGTCTAAATGTCAGCCGACAATTTATCTAAAAAGGACGCTGCCCCGCAGCCACAGGCGGATTCCGCGATTTATCTGGCGGAAGATGATCTCCCTGATATTGTCCGCCGTATCCGGGCACGGACACCAGCTCGACTTCTGAATGGCCGCACCGGAACGTCGTATCGTACGCAGACGCAAATGGAGTTGCGCGAGGCACATGCTGCGGCCAAAGATGCTGTGCGTGCGGAACTTGATCTGCACGATGTTTTCGATTCCACAATCATTGAGAAATGGGGCTTATTCGTTGTATCTACCCGAGCTGCCAACAAGAATGAGTATCTGTTGCGACCCGATCTGGGCCGCGAATTTAAGGCGGATTCGGCAGCCGAAATCACGCGCCGTTGCCCATCGCAGCCGGACCTGCAAATAGTAATCGGCGACGGCCTCTCGGTTACCGCTCTGCGTGTGCAGGTTCCGCAACTATTGCCGCTGCTATACGAAAGCGCAGCATCACGCGGATGGAAGCTAGGTCAGGTTTTCGTGGTGCGCTACTGCCGTGTGGGAATTCTTAACGCCGTTGGTCGCTTGCTTAACCCGAGCGTCGCAATCCTGCTGATCGGCGAGCGCCCGGGCCTCGCCACGGCTGAGAGTTTGTCGGCCTACATGGCTTATCGGCCGCAACTCGGCCATACAGACGCGCAGCGAAACTTGATTTCGAATATTCACGTTCGCGGCGTGAGTCCGCAAGAGGCGGCAATCCGCATCCTAAACCTCAGTTCGCAGATGATCTCACTGCGCATGAGCGGGTTTAGCGTGCGTGAACAGCGGCTCGGCATTCCCGAGATCTGAACTCTGCGGCGCAAGACGCTGTGAGCCATGAGCTGACAGTTAGCGAACCAGTTTGCTCGCGGCTCACAAGCCCGGATATCCGCCCCTATACGGTCGGCTACGCGCGCTGTGCGATGTTCTCTTCTTTGAGTTTCACAAACCAGAGATAGATCTCATCCACTTTGTGAATGTCCTCGGTTAGGACCGGTTGGTCCGCGTACTTGACGACATCAGCCTCCGCATGCCGCTGCTTCAGCGCGCTTACGAGGTTATAGAGTTCGTCGACTTTGGCATGCATGATGCGCAAGTCGCTGACGATTCGAACTTCATCGATAGTGAGCCAACGGTCTTGGACATTTTGATCGGAACGTTTGGGATTCATGAGGGAAGACAAAAGGGTAGTTGCTCAATCGAAGTGGCTCAATCCGGTAAATACTGCAGCACCTTAGTGGGGCGAATAGCCTACGAAGGCAGGCGGCGCCTGAGTTCGTGCTCACACTGAGTGTAGCTGCATGAGACTCCGTTTTAGTTTGGAAAGAAGTGAATACAAAAAACGCAGGCGAGGCATCCCATCAGTGCAACTAGCCCTATGGCTAGCTTCGCGCCCAAGTGTCGCCGCGATCGCGGCGGCTTCCACTTCGGTAATGCCTTAGCTACTGACGCTCTCAGTTCCTCAATTCGCTCTTCTTGGTCAATATTGCGATAGAGACCGGATTCAAAGGCCGTTTGCAACGTACGCTGATCGCCATCGGCCACAGCGAGGAACCGAAAAGGTTGTTGCGTTCTGGTAACAGGACGCAGCATTTCCGCTTTCCCCACCACGGGTCCCCTGTGCGTTTGAAAACTCAGATCCACCACGACGCCCGGGTGAAAAGTTCCAGGCAGGAAGAGCAAACCACCGTTGCGGGAAATGACGTGCAGTTCGCCCGCCACCCGCAGGCCGGTCTGGAATTGAAGAAGAACAGGAGTAGTATTCGTGAGCCGGAATCGCGGCACGCGTCGATATGCGTAAGCTTGGGGGAAGCAGTTCATTCCGATGAGTATGTAGAGCAGTTTGTGTACCGTTCAAGGTTACGGAAGGGCTTGTACCGCAGGACTGCATTAGGTGAATAATGGCACAGCCGCAGCCGATACCACCCCCGGTCTCCTCCGAAATACATCAGGAATTCACCCTGGGCTCTAAAACATTCACGTGGCGACAAGATCAAAAGATAATTTGCACCAGTTCACCGTAAAACACGAATCGACCTGGGAGCATATGCAAAAATTGACTGCTACAATGTCGTTTCCTGAGTTCGTAGCTACGCGGCTTGGGCTGCGCTCAAGGGAGGCATTTTGGTCGTCGCAGATATCATCTTGGTTGTCGCCTTGGTCGGAACCATGGCTTCGACCGTGGTGTTGGTCCTTTCGATCTTAGGAGCCATCAAATTTCGTGGCAGCGCTGAGCGAGACCGGAGAATTTATGAAAGGTGGGCGGCGCAGCTGCCGCCGGTTTCCGTTCTGAAGCCAGTGCATGGCAACGAGGCGCATCTCAAAGAGAATATTGAAAGCTTTTTTCGCCAGGACTATCCCCAGTACGAGATTCTTTTTGCTGCCGATGCAGCGGACGACTCCGCCCTTCCCGTGATCCGGGAAATCTGCGCGCGCTATCCCAATGTTCCAAGCCAGATCATGATTACCGGAGACCCGCCTTGGCCGAATGCGCAAAATTACTGCTTCCACCGCATGACGCCGATAGCGAAGTACGACATTCTGGTCACCAGTGACAGCGACGTTGAAGTCGGACCAAATTACTTGCGCGATGTAGTTCCACCCCTGCTCGATCCCAAGGTGGGTGCGGTCACCTGCGCCTTTCGCGGCAAGAGCACCGGAGGCATTTGGGCTTATTTCGACGCCATCGGACAATCCGTCGAGTTCATGGCGGGCGTACTGATGTCCAACCTGATGGAACCGGTGAAATTTGGCTTAGGACCCACCGTAGCCGTCCGTAAGGACTCCGTTGGCCGGATCGGTGGCTTTGCCGCAATCCGCGAATATCTTTCGCAGGATTTCGTCGTCGCCAATTTTATCTACAAAGCTGGTTTTGAAGTGGTGTTGTCCAGCCACATAGTCGATCACATGTCGTCGCCGAAGACGTTTCGGCAGATGTGGGGGCGCGAGCTGCGGTGGGCAATGGGCACCCGTTACTCGCGTCCCAAAGGGCACTTCGGGACTGGTCTGACCTTTGCCGTGCCCTACGGCATCCTCGGCCTGGTTGCCGCATTAGCGCTTGGTCATCCTGTCCTGGGTTTAACCCTGCTGGTTGCGGCGCTGCTGAATCGCATGGTGCAGTGTTGGGTCGTTGGGTGGTGGACCGCCCGCGACCCGATCGCGCGGCGCGCGGTGTTGGTGTATCCACTCAGGGATCTGCATGGTTTCATCATCTGGTGCGCCAGCTATGTCAGCAAGCGCAACCTCTGGCGTGACAACAGCTATGAGTTGCTCAAGGGCGGCAAATTGGTCGCACGACGAGCGAACGGCGCAGTTCTGTCCCCTGATTTATAGAAGCCAAGGCCATCCCGGCTCCCAATCACGAGAAAAGAAAATTCAAGAAAGCTGAAGACGGCCCGGAATCTCTCTGAACCTTGGTTTTTGGTTGCCGCTGGCGCCAGGACGCGCTTGACTTGACGTCAAGCGTTGTGCCAGCCTGCCTGCGCGAATGTTTTCTCTTGCGCGGAAGCACTCGAGCTTCACGCAGAATTCAATAGGGGGAGTAAACGTATGAAAAAGAAATTTGCAATCTCGCTTTGCGCTGTTTGTCTCTGCGTTGCGGGTTTCGCCGCTCAAAAACACACTGCGACCGGTGCCAAAGCATCTTTCGAAAAATTTGTCAGCGAAAGCAACAAGGCGCAGAACTCCAACGATGCCAAATGGATGGAAGCACATTTAGCCGACGTCTACGTCGAAGGCACGAGCTTCGGCACGTGGATTCCGAAGTCGCAGCTCATCAAAGATGCAAACGATCCCGCCAACAACAAATTCAACAAGGCCGATATCAGCGATGTGCAAACCGAAGTCGTCGGAAATGTCGGGCTTGCGCGTTTCAAGGAAAGCTACGATGCGATGATTGAAGGCCAACATCGCGCTCGAACCATCATTTGCAGCATGACTGCTGAAAGAGAGGGGGGCAACTGGAAGGCCCTATCGACCCATTGCTCGAAAATCGAGTAACCACGCTAAGAGTGCTCGATAATGCCCTGGGGACTGCTTCCGGGGCATTTCTGTTATGCGCGGGACGGCTCTGGACTCCCACGTCTCGACAACAACTCGCCTCCCAGATATCCGTTGGAAGTCGGCGCTTCGGTGCTATACTTTCGCACGCGGTATTTTGCCCAGAAACGCAGCGAAATCCGGGGCTTTGCAGGTTTTCGGGGTTCCATGGGGGGACAGGATCCACTTCGCGATGATTTTGAAACCGTAGTCGACGGCGCGGCGGCGGTGAAGGCTGTCTCCGACTCGGCGATTCCTCCGCCGTCCTCCGATCCCACGATGACAGTCGAGATCGGGCCGGACTCGCCCACCTTGGCCGGCGCCCCTCGAACCAGCCAAACCTCTTTCGCCTCCACCCTCGATCAATCGGAATTCCCGCCGGGCACGATCCTCGGGCAGCGATACGAAATCCTCCAGACTCTCGGCCGCGGTGGTATGGGGGCGGTTTACAAGGCGCGCGATCGCGAGGTGAACCGCATCATAGCCTTGAAAGTCATTCGTCCCGATCTCGCGGGCAATTCCTCAATCATCGACCGTTTCAAGCAGGAGCTGGTGCTTTCTCATCAGGTCACGCACCGGAACGTTGTGCGCATTTACGACTTGGGCGAAGCCGATGGTGTGAAGTTCATCACCATGGAGTACATCGAGGGCAGCGATCTGCGCTCGCTGATCAAAGAACGCAAGGCGTTTCCGCCGGGAGAAGCGGTCGAAACCATGATTCAGATCTGCCGCGCGCTCGAAGCGGCGCACAGCGTCGGAGTCATCCATCGCGACCTGAAGCCGCAAAACATCATGCGCGACCACCAGGGCCGCGTGGTGGTGATGGATTTTGGTTTGGCTCGCCTGGTGGAATCCGATGGCATGACGCAAACCGGCGCGCTGGTCGGAACCATGGAGTACATGTCGCCGGAGCAGGCGCTCGGAAGCACGCTCGACCAACGCTCGGATTTGTTCACCGTCGGGCTGATTTTTTACGAACTGCTCAGCGGCAAGATGCCGTTTACGGCCGACAGCGTTCTCGCCAGCTTGATCAAGCGCACACAGGAGCGTGCAGTTCCTGTCACCGCCCACGACAGCAGCATTCCCGCCGTGCTGGCAAACATCGTCAGCAAGTGCATGGAGCGCGATCCCAAGCTGCGCTACCAGAATGCAGGCGAATTACTGCAGGACCTGGAGGCGTGGCAAGGCAAACGCGCGGCAGCGACTCTGCATTTCCCCGCCAGCGCACGGCCCTGGGGACAGACTATTCCCTGGCATTGGGTCGGCGGAGTAGCCGCAGTGCTCATTCTGGCTGCCGTTGGCTTTCTGCTGCGCGGCAAGCTCATTGGCGGGGGGTCGCGAAAACCTGTTCTGGCTCCCGTTTCCGTCCTCGTAGCCGATTTCCAGAACAATACGTCCGACCCCATCTTCGATGGCACGCTGGAGCCGATGTTTAACGTGGCGCTCGAAGGCGCCAGCTTCATTAATGCTTTCAACCGCGGCACAGCGCACCAGCTCGCAGAAAAGTTTCCCAATCCAACCAGCAAGCTCGATGAACAAGCCGCCCGATTGATCGCGGTCAGTCAGGGTGTCAGCGCAATCGTGACCGGATCGCTCAGCAGCAAAGGTACCGGTTACGAATTATCGGTGAAAGCCATCGACGCAGTTACGGGCAAGACTTTGGCTACGGACGTCCTCACGGCCGCAAGCAAGGATCAGCTTCTTCTCGACGTGCCCGAACTCGCAGCCCCAATCCGCAAGGCGCTTGGCGACACCACTCCAGAATCCGTTCAGTTAGCTGCGGAACAGGGAACGTTTCAGGCCAGTAATCTAGAAGCGGTACACCAGTACAGCGTGGGCATGGAGCAGTACGCCGAAGGTAAGAACGAAGACGCGCTGAAGTCATTCTCCAAGGCGGTTGAACTCGACCCCAATTTCGCCAGAGCTTATGCAGGCATGGCTGCCCTCGCTTCAAATCTGGGTCAGGCGCAGAACGCCGAAAAATATGCAAAAACAGCTATGGCACATGTGGACCGCATGACGGAACGCGAGCGCTACTTTGTTCGTGGAATGTACTACGTCAGCGCTGGCAATTGGCAGAAATGCATAGAGGAATACAGCGACTTGGTCAAGCAATATCCGGCCGACCGATTCGGCGAAAACAACCTTGCTACCTGCTACGCCGAGTTGCACAACATGCCGAAAGCCATGGAGGAGGGCCGCCGGGCGCTGCAACTCGCTCCAAAAGATGCAGCTATGCGACTAAACTTTGCGCTGTACTCTTGCTACGCGACACAATTTGACAGCTGCGAGCATGAAGCCAACGAAGTTTTTAAGATCAATCCCAATTACGAAGAAGCCTTCCTGGCTTTGGCATATGCTCAAACCGGGCAGAACCAGATTGCCGAGGCGGCGCAAACTTACCAGAAGCTCGAAAAGGTCAGTAGCTGGGGAGCGTCGTTGGCAGTTTCGGGATTGGCCAATCTTGCCACCTATCAGGGTGAATTTCGAGACGCAGTCAAAATGCTGGAACAGGGCGCTGCTTCCGATGTCGCAGCTAAAAAACCCGATGCAGCTGCTGACAAGTTTGCCATGCTGGCCTATGTGCAGCTTTTACGTGGCGACAAAAAGTCTGCATCCGCGGCTGCCGACAAGGCGCTGGCCAACAGTCAATCCTCAAAGATACGATTTTTGTCTGCCCGCAGCCTGGTCGAGGTTGGTGATATTGCCAAAGCGCGAAAACTAGCCGATGCCCTGGCTTCCGGCTTGCACGCCGAACCCCAGGTCTATTCAAAACTCGTGTTGGGTGAAATAGCATTGAAGCAGCACGACTCCAGGAATGCTATCCAGTTATTTACAGAAGCCAACGGAATGCTCGATACATGGCTGGGCCGCTTTGATTTGGGACGGGCCTACCTCGACGCTGGAGCATTCGCCGAAGCCGATTCCGAACTCGACAGATGTGTGCAGCGCCGCGGTGAAGCCGTGGAACTCTTCATGGATGACATGCCCACCTACAGTTTTGTTCCTATGGTTTATTACTACGAAGGTCGCGTTCGCGATGGATTGAAGAGTCCCGGCTTTGCTGACTTTTATCGCACATACCTGAATATCCGCGGCAAGAGCACCGAGGACCCGCTGGTCGCCGAAATCCACCATCGGCTAGGTAAGTAAATCTAAGCCTCAGGAACAGCAAACATTCCTTCATAAGAAAGCACAAGAAAATAATTAAGGACGGCACATTGGTCCGTCCTGCAGCAATCCGAAGCGGAATAACCCTGAAGCTGAAACGACGGGGAGCCCCAGCAAGTGTGGTCCCCGTCATTCACTCAGAATTTCAGCGTGACCACGATCGTCTTTGAGCCCCCGCTCTTCGCCTGAAAAGAATTCTGATCAGATACGAAGTACGTGTATGTGGTGCTGCTCTTCAGTTGGAAGGTGTCGATAGTTGACGTTCCCGCTGCACCATTACCGCTGTCAACGCTGCCAACCTTAGAGAACTTGCTGATATTCGCAAGCACCCCGTGAGGTGTCTGGAAATTGCCGATTGCGCGCCAGATGACGTAGTGGCGAATCTGGCCGAAGTCGGGCGCCGTCCACGTCAGCGGAACGGCTTTAGCTTTCTCCAAGAATGTGCCGCCAGTCGAAGCCGTACATGCCGGCGTCGTTACACCGTTCTGCGTTATCGGCGTGGTGCACGCGAGATTCGTTGGGGGATCGACAACAGAGTTAGCGGTTTCCGTGTTTTGCTCACCGCCGCCAGGACTTTTCTGCAGCCCACCACCGGGGCTCTTCTGCAGACCGCCGCCGGGGCTCTTCTGTAATCCGCCGCCGTCCCCGTCCACGCCGCCGCCCGGACTCTTCTGCAGCCCACCTCCGGGACTCTTCTGCAATCCACCGCCCTCCGAGAAGCCGAAGCCAGTCGATCGGGCATTGATTTGCTGGAAAGCGCTGCTATCGGCGGGATTGACAGGGTTAATATTCTCCCAATCATTGAAGCCTAAGAACGGCGGATCGACGATCCCGTTGTGGTTCAGATCTTCCTGAATTAGGGGCGGAGCGAGATCGATTTGGAGGTTGTTGTTCCAGTCCAGCGGGCCGGAGAAGTTTCCTCCGAGCGCAAGCGTTCCATCGACACGGACAGATGGCGGTTCGTTGTTGGCAAGTGGTGAACCATCGCAGTGCGCCTGCGCAAGATTGCCCAGCTTGGTGTCGGTCGCGTTTGGCGTCGAATACCAGCGCGTGAGATGTTCGGCTGGTAGGCCTGAAACAAGATCATCGCCGACACCGGTCGGCTCGCTCAGGGCGGTTTCGTTCAGTTGCGGCAACATTTGCCCGGAGTAGTTAAATCCGCCATCAGCGGCGTCCGGGAAACCGCGCACCTGGAACAGATAGTTCATCACACTGAGGAAGTTGGACTTGCAATTCAGATCGTAAGTTGGAACGCTTGGATCATTCTGAGTGAGGTAGTAGGTGCCGCCATGAGTGAGCGTCAGCGTATGCCCAAGTTCGTGCATCAGCGTGCCGGTTTGCACTTTGAGAGTTCCAACTAGGTTGTTGCAGTACCCTTGAGCGCCCGCCGGTTGCGACGGATCCGCCTGGCAGCCTGCCACATCATCAGCTCCCCACAGGCCCAGGGTGACTGCCACGTCGCCGCCGCCGCCGAAGTCTGCGTGTCCTGACGTGGTGGTTGGTCCAAGATAGCTGACTCCCAGTTGCGGTTCCGCGACGCATGGCGGATTCGTCGGAACGTTCGGACTGCAGCTAAATTGGTAGGTACCGTCTGGCACCCCGGATGTCGTAATCGTGAATGTCGTCGTGATCATCCCTGTCGTTTTGTCAGGATTGCTTGAGCTGGCGCCACTAAACCCATAGGTTCCATTCAGCGGAGGCGGAGCGGGTTGCGGCGGGTTCGTGCTCGTGCCGGGAAGGAGCGATGTGGCCATCGAGCCCGAAATAGTAACCCGGTTCCAAACTGGTGGGTTCGGAAGTGCTTCATTCGCATCGGTTGCGTCATTGATGCAGCTCTGCGGAGTCGGAACGATGCTATTGCAATCCCCGGGTTTTAGTACCAGCGGAGGAAATTGCGGAGGCACTCCGTTGATCATTGATGGAGATTTAATTGTTACTGTCGCGATGTTGCTCTTGTCCACAATTGAGACCAGTTGTGGCATTGAAGCAGCCAGGTCTGCTGGATCCCTGGCAACCACTTGGCTAGCGTAAGTACTCCAGTAGGACCTGGGTTCACCCATCGAGTGGCCAAACAGCACGTAGCGATAACTTTGTGAGCGGCCTTGCTGGAAGTAGCTGCTGCCCAACGGTCCCTGCGTATTCTGCACGGCCTCTAGCCCAGCCTTCCAACTCACGGAAGGCTGATTGGGAAATGCGCAGAGAGCGTTGCCATCGGTACACAGCAACGAATTCTCCGGGATCGCATTTGCAGCGCCGGTCGACATCACGTAGGGATCGCCGGAGTAAATGGGCGACGGCAGATCAAAATGCACATTGATGCCCTGATTAAAGAACGCTTGGCCAACCGTGTCTAAGGCCGATTCTTTGGGAAGATGTGAGTGTAAGACGTTTCCACCGGCATCTCTGAGCGCAAGGTAGTCGACTTGAACAAACAGGTCTTTTTTGCCCGGGTCAGCTCCGGGCAGCAGGATCGTGTTTCCGCTGACCGCATCGGTGTAGCTTCCTTTTTGTTCCCAAATGTCGAGCAGCCCGTCATTGTCACTGTCTTGAACGGTGGTGCTGAAGATGATCGCTCCCCAATTGACACAGCCGCTGTTCGTCGACGTTGGCGATACCGACATGGTCTCCTGTATATCGAAAGGGGGTTGAGACCCAGGCAGACCGCCGTTCACATACGGGGTCACGTCCCACGTCGGATTGTCCCACGCGCCATAGACGCCCGGAAAAGGTGGGTTCGAACCATAGAGTGAGTTCAGTGGATTCGCACCGAACAATACAGTTTGTCCTTTGTTCGCTTGTCCGTTTGCCACAATCTGCGTGAGCTTCGCCTTGTGATTCGCATCAGGCTCATAGAAACCAATTATGGTGTCGTTCAGGGTCGGGTTGCCATTGCTGGGAGCATAGGAGCCGTCGTAAATAACAACGGCATTAAGCGGTGCGGCCGGCGACAGCACGCGGTAAATCAGAACGAGCGTCGCGCCGAGCGCGTTGGGTTGCGTATTGCCGTTGCTGCCGCTATCGGCAATCTTCACTGTAATGGGGCCGACTTGGCTTGTGTTTGCCGCTAAGGCTCCGAACGTTGGAGACCCGGAATTCAAGTCGAGCGGCAGATACGGACGCACATCCGCGCGATACATGCGCATCGTCTTTGAGCCCGTGCTGGAACCCGTGCAACCGCCAGAGCTCCAGGAAGTTGGCGCGTTTGGATTCCCGAGTACCTTGCCAACGATGTTGTATCCATTGAAGACTGCCTGCTGTCCCGCAAACAATGACTGGTTGCCTTCAACTGTCGCCCAATAGAGATAAGCCGCAACGATGTCCGCCCCCGTTGGGATCGAAGTGGGTCCGACGGGCTGCCCCGTGAGCGCGTTAATCTGTGTGGTGTCCGGAATGCTGATCGTTCCCGTGGCGAAGCCATTCGCATACAAGGCTGTATTCTCCACCCATCCCCCCACCACGTAATCGCCGGTGACGAAGTAATTCGTGAAAATGGTAGGCGGAACTTGTTGTTGCGCGAACCCAGTTTGCACAGACCCACATAGCAAGAAGAAGATGGCGGCCAGAAGAACAACTGTCAAAGTCCGGACAGCAGGATCCTTCACGGTACAGAGACGAAATGGCATGGCAATTCCCTTTCCTGATCAAAGCGTTCGCAAATATCGCGCCATAACATTTAGTGGGCGCGCACGCATTGCCTCATTTTTTCTCCGAGACTTTTTGTTATCGGATCGCGAACCGAAGGAAGGCGAAAGTGTTCCCACGCAGTATACGAGCAAGCTCATCGCGCTAGAGTCGACGATGAGCGCACCAGCAACGCTGGCGCATGATCTTCCTCCCGGGAGCGCGTGCTTCTTTCGGCGGGAATAGAGCCGGACGTGATACCGAAGTGGCCCGCCAAGTTGCCATCCTTGATAGATCAAAAGGGCCCGAAAGTCAAGCTTGCAGCGCATGCGGCAGCGCTAAAAAGGCCGGGTGGCACGGCTTATGGAGACCACCTTAAAAAACAAAGGAGCAATTCTGCTGCGGATGGTTCTCGATGTGCAAAGTTTTGCGTCTACTGGAAGACATCGAATTCGACCTGAGATGGCTGGAAAAAGCCGATTATCGCTTGTAATCGCACAACACCGTGTCGAGATAGACTTCATCCGACGCTCAGCGGAGCCGACATGAATATTCCCTGGCCCAATTCTCGTAATACGGCGCATCCACATCCCCGCTTATGACTAAATTAGGCAGAGGTACGCATTTCGGCGGCGAGAATAAAAGCCTGACCATGCGCGCGTCGATTTCGCCTCCTTGTCGAGTCTGTCCTTCCATTGCGGCGTCTGCTCCGTCACGAGCAGCCTGGGCGAGAGTGCGCTGTGCATAATCATTGGAGGTTTCGCTGCCGGCCTCGCCAGATTCCTCGCTGGTTGAAGAATTTTCTGTGTTATCTGCGGCAAAACCCGGGGTGTTGGCGGCATTTCCTGCGGAAGAGATTCGTGCCCGCCTTAGCTTCGTTGAGCCTGCCTTTTTTGCCACGGTTGTAGGGTTCGATTGTGCGACCAAAGGACTCGCGCTCGCCGTAGGCTGTGTTTCCCTTGGTTTTTGAAAATAATCCTTGACGCCAATAAACGCCGCCGCGAGCACGACAATTCCAGCGAGTGCTAGTAGCGGACGAGGAATCCCTTCGTTCATAGGGACATCTCCAGAGCGGCTGGATGCGAATCCCAATATTTTCCATCCTGCATTTCCGCTTGGCAATGGCCCAAAAGGTGTAGGTGCCTTGATCGTTAGACCCTCAGAATTCCCTGTGCAGAGTTCCTAGCCACTCGCGATCAGGGCGCCGCAAAACCGTTAGCCCGACTCGTGTGCCCGTATACTGCAAGCACTTGATCTTATGACTCACCCCCGCTATGCCTTCGCACTGGTCATCCCAACGCTCAACGAAGCCGGAAATATCAAGACGGTTCTCGAGCGTGCCGTCGCCGCGCTCTCTGCTGTTGATATGCCATGGGAAGTTCTGGTTGTCGATGATGAGAGCTCGGATGGCACCCCGGATGTGGTTCGTCAATTCGCCTCGTCGGAACCGCGAGTTCGAGTTGTCAGTCGCCAGGGCAAACGAGGGCTAGCGGGCGCAATCACCTACGGCTGGGCCCAATCAGAAGCTGAGGTGATCGCTGTGATCGATGCCGATCTTCAACACCCCCCCGAGTTGTTGCCGGGCCTGATTGATGCGATTAGGAAAGGGGCCGACATAGCAATCGCCAGCCGCTATCTAGATTCCGGCAGCATGAAAGGATGGAATCCATTGCGACGCCTTGTGTCCAAGATCGGGGTACTGGTTGGCAAGCGTGTCGAGCGGCCAGGATTGCGTGTACAAGATCCCCTTTCCGGCTTTTTCGCCGTTCGACGCGAGTGCATAGCCGGCCTCGACTTTCAAGAAGCAGGCTTTAAGCTTCTGCTGGAGATTCTTGCCAGAGGACGGATCAGGTCAGCTGTCGAGATTCCATTCAAGTTTGCCGTCCGGACTCACGGAAAAAGCAAGGCGAATGCAATGACCGCAGTTCATTATTTATTGCTGCTGCTGAGGCTGTCGTCGAAGAAGCTAGGGCCTCAAGAAGAAAATCCAGGCGCATCTTCGTGAATGCGCTGCCGCCACAGTAGCCAGGCAGCCGCCGCCATTAGCAGGTAAAGAATTGACCAGACGGGACCGAAGACCCACGGCGGCGGAGTTCCGGCGGGCTTGAGTAGACGGGGATACCATGTTTTCACCGAACTTGCGGTGAATGCGGATCCGATCGCACCCACTGCGAAAGAGATTCCGAAGAAGATCAGGAGCGCGATCCAGTCTTTAGACATGGGCCCGCTCCAGCTTCCCAATCTGCGCAATGTAAGCCTTGGAGTCGAACTTCCGCCCGGTGCTGGCCAGCGACATATACCGCACCCGTCCAAAGACTGGACGCTCGAACCAGGGGCGATCATGCTTGCCTACGATCGCCCAAGCAATGCCCGCGTAGCCATTGGGGTCCCGGCCGTCGAGTTGATACCGGTCATTGAGCCAAACCGCGCGTTGGTAAGCGCTAGCCACCGACGGACTCCACTCCAGGATTTTCTTGGCCCAGTACATCCGCATGTAGTTGTGCATCCAGCCCGTCAGGACCATTTGTTTCTGAGCAGCGTTCCAGAGGGGATCGTGAGTTTCAGCCCGCTCGAGCTGCTCCTGTTGATAGATGATGGGACGACGGTCGCCCGAATGTTGTGCAAAGGAACGATCCGCCCAGGGCTCCAGGCATTCAAAGGAATCATAGTACGAGTTGTAGCGGACGAAATTCACCGAGAGTTCACGTCGGACAATCAATTGTTCCAGGAATGCCTGCTTCGCAGCCGCAGGCGCGGATGCCGCCTGCACGGCGTGCGCGATGGTAAGAGGACTGATGTGGCCAAAGTGCAGGTATGGCGAGAGCCGACTGGTTCCAGAAAGTTCCGGATGATTCCGGTCTTTGGAATAGACTCGCAACCCATGGTTGACGAAATCGGCAAGCACGCTCAGCGCACGCTTGCTTCCACCCTGCCAGTTCTCGACTGGCGAGACCGAGCGATCGAGGGACCAGCCGGCGCTGAAATCCTCATGCGCCGAAAGTGACTGCAAAGTTCGGGGTTTATTCCAGGGTATTCGCGCTTTGACGGCTTTCGTTGGAACGAGGAACTGACGCAAGAGTTCCTGGAGTCGCGGGCGGATCGTGCGGGCAGCAAAGTGCTCTTTGCCCAACAGCCGCGAGGGCACCACGACGTCAGCATCAACGCTCCAGAAAGGTACCTTCAAGTGTTGGGCCGTGCGGACTCGCCAGTGCTCCGTTTCGCGCAAGGGATTTTCGTCGCTAATTACGATGGCCGGACGAACCTGTTCACAAAACTTCGTCAGGCTGTGATCAGGGTACGTCCGCAGGACAAGTCCGACTTTCCGCTTGGAGAGTCCCTCTGCGATGTCAGGAATTCCGGTGGCGAGAAAGCGGTACTGACGCAGATTAACGTGCGGATAAAAAGGCACAGGAGCCAGAAACGCAACCACCGGCTTGCCAAGTTCGTTGCCAAGGTCGATAGCCACATCCAAAGCTGGGTTATCGACCACCCGCTGGGTGCGCTGCATCCAGTAGACGACGCACTTTCCTTCTGGATTCGGTGCTCCGGGTTTCCGCACGGCGATGCGGGGATCGAGCCTGAGTATTTCGATTTTCATCGTAAGTGAAGCGGGAGGACGCAGATACGTTCTCCCCGTTTCCATTTTCCTTAACGAGCGCGGGCCGGAGCCGATTCATATCCCCAGCGATGTTGAATGGACTTGAACGAGACCGCCTGGTACAGCGCGGCCAGTCCAACCAGGGCATAGACGACGGAACTGAGTGTTGAAGTCTCTCCGAATCTCATTCCGAAAATAGCGGCTACCAGGTCGAAGTGCGCAACCCCCACCAGACCCCAATTCAGTCCGCCAACTACTAAAAGCACTGCTGCGATTACATCTAACGTTTTCATCTTTTCCTCCATTTAATTAGTCTTTGGGTAGAAGCACAGTGTCGATCACGTGGATCACGCCGTTGGAAGCCAAAATATCGGCCTTTATGACTTTGGCGTCATTGACCATGACGCTGCCATCATTGACCGTCGGTTTCAGCTCCTGGCCATTGATGGTTTTCGCCGAGGAGAGTTTCATCACCTGCGCCGCAGTCACGTCGCCCGATACCACGTGGTAGAGCAGGATGGCTTTTAGCTTTTCCTTGTTCTCGGGCTTGAGAAGCGACTCGACCGTACCCGCCGGCAGCTTGCTGAAGGCTTCGTCTGTCGGAGCAAACACGGTGAAGGGTCCCTTGCCTTTCAACGTGTCAGCCAGACCGGCGGCTTGAAGCGCCGTGGCCAAGGTGTTGAAGGTTCCCGCGGCGACCGCGGTGTCAACGATGTCCTTTTGGGCAGAGCCGGCACGTGCCGGCATGGCGCTTACAAGGACGCTGAGTATCAATGCAAAACTGGCTGTGTTCAATTGAACTTCTCCTTAATTTCTTGTTCTTCTCTCTGTTTTCGTGTTGCAGTCTTTCTTGTTTGGTGTATTAACTATAGAGAACAATTATTGTCCCAATACGAAAACCAACAAAATTATGCAACTCGTGTGAGTGGCAGTTAAAGTCCCGACGCGAATTTGTACTGGCAGGAAAACAGGAAAAAAGCATGGTCAACAAAACTATTGTCGAAGGGCTCAAGCCGTACGCCTTGGGCGAGAAACTCCGCACCCTGCGGCTGCGAAAGAGCATGGGCCTGGTGGAATTGGGAAAGCATACCGGCCTTTCCGCGGCCATGCTGTCAAAACTGGAGCGTGGCAAGCTGTTTCCCACACTCCCCACGCTGCTGCGGATCGCCCTGGTGTTCGGTGTCGGGCTGGAGTATTTCTTCACGGACGAACGCAAGCGTCATGTGGTGGCGATTGCACGCAAGAAGGAGCGCTTGCGGTTTCCCGACAGTCCGGGCGGAACCAGCATCGCGTACAACTTCGAGAGCCTGGACTTCAAGGCTACAGAACGCAAGCTAAATGCTTTTTATGCGGAATTTGAACCTATCGCCGCCGACAAGTCGCGGCCTCACCAGCATCCAGGCGTGGAGTTGCTCTATCTGATCTCCGGGAAACTGGAGCTCACGATCGGCTCCGAGACGTTCAACCTCGAATCAGGGGACGCCGTGTACTTTGATTCAGGAGTGCGTCACAGCTATCACCGCGCCAGCAAAACTCCGTGCACCGGCGTTATTGTAACCGCGTGACTAACCCCAGCCCCTGCGAGCATCAACATGAATCAAGCCAGGCTCCAAGTCTCGCGGACTAGAGACACACTTGCCATAGTACGGATTATGCCTGCAGGTGAAGGATCTGAAGGGGCTGCGAAGTTCCGTCCCCAGTCGAAGCACCCTGGCTGCTTGGCTCCATCGCTGGCGGATAACGGGCAACACGGACACCAGCGCGCTTTAAACAAGAAAACAATGTGGAGGTTGCTTCTTCCCGGCGATTGCCAACTCCTTGTGTATTACTCGATAGATTGAAAACAACACCATCAGAGTTCACTTTACGCACATCGGGGCGGGTTTGACGGTAAAGGGCAATGGTCCGTTACAAGGCTTTGCTGTAGCCGCTGCCGATCGAAAGTTCTTTTGGGCTACTGCTGAAATATCAGGAGACGACGTCATAATTTCCAGCCCGCAAGTTCCCCGTCCGGTTGCGGTGCGCTATGCCTGGGGTGACAGCCCGCTTTGCAACCTTTTAATAAAGGCGGCCTTCCCGCATCGCCGTTTCGCAGCGATGAATGGCCTGCCATAACGATTCCTAACAAGTGAACCCAGCCGGCTTAGGCGTCGATGATCGTGATGCGATTTCATTTCTTTTCTTCGATAAAGATCAGTTCCGAGCTGTTCGGGATCGCTAACTTTACGTTTACGCCTTGCGCGAGCAGTTGCTGTCCAGTTGCAGTGCGATCGGGAGAGCTGCGGTCGTGGAAGTTCACAGAATACGTCGAGCCAGGCTGCAATCCCTTCAAGATGAAATTGTGCTTTGATTCGGCTTGGGTCGAGCCCCGAAAGGCGTAAACGACGCCCCGTCGAGTGCGCGGATCATAGTATTCAATGCCATCCCAGTGCACGCCATCGGGACGCGAAGAGATGTGGTACAAATCGGCATCACGAATGAGAGGACGTAACTGCTGTTTGTATAACGCAAACTCTTCTTTCGCGAGAGCGTGCCGTTCACTCGTCCACGTTGTCGTGTCCATCATGACGGTGAGCCAGCCCATCATGCCGCTGCGCAGCATATATAGAAAATTTTCACGACGCGGCGTCGGCCATTTCTCAACATAGCTTTCCAGCATGGCACTTGGTAGGACGTGACTGGCGTCGTAAAAAGCGCGCCGGTTCGAAAGCGGGTCGTATGTATCGGTAATCGAAAAATAATCCGCATGTGCGGCGCTGCCAAAATCCACCATGCGCCCGCCGTCGTTGCAGACTTCGAGAAGAATTCCGGGGTGGTTTTTTCTCAATTGCGAATAAATGTCATAGTAGGCGTGCACCGCGTGATAGCTCACGTCGGTCGAATTGGAACTCTCGACCCAATACGAGCCCCAAGCCTTGTAAATACACTTATCCCAATCATCCGGAGGTGCGTGAGGATGATCGCTCCGGTCACACCCTTGCGCGACCAGATAGCCATCGTGTTCGAGCATGTCGAGGTGGTAATCGCTTACGATGCGTTCAACTTCGTGCTGTGCCCAGTCTTTGGCGGCCGGAAGCCCAAGATCGATGGTTTGGCCTTTGAACGGCTCTGGTTTCCAGTCCGGTGGCAGGTCGGTCACCATCCAGTCGCGGACTTTGGGATCGCGCGCGTTCAGCGCTCCTACTTGTGTGTTGAACGCTGCTTGCGTCCAGTCGACCCACAGGCCGAACTTCATGCCGTGTTTATGCGCTTCGTCCGCCAGGGCCGCCAGTCCGTGCGGGAATTTCTCTAAGTTCGGATACCAATCGCCGACGCCGCGAAACCAACCTGCGTCCTGGTGAAACATCTCCAAACCGAGGTCGGCAGCGTCGCGAATCATCGCTCGGTCAAGGTCTTCATCGATATTCATTCCTGCGCCCCAACTGTTGTTCACGAGAAGAGGGTAATGAGGGTCGTTCCAAGCCGCAGGATTGCCAAGCACTTGACGTACCCAACGGCGCAACGCATTTCCGGCCGCATCCGGTCCGCCGCGTGAGGCTCCCAGAAAAATCGTAGGCGTGGCGAAACTTTCACCAGGCTCCAATCGTGTGCGAAACGGTCCAGGCTCAGAATTCAGCCCAACCGAACCTTTCACAGAGTTGCCACTTCGGTGAAGCGTTAGCTCTGTGCGGCCACTGAATTCAACTCCCACATACCAGGCATTATTTTCACCGGCAGTTTCTTCGACGAGAAACCAGGGAATAATTTCGCGCGACTCATTTTCTTTGGGATGAGAGTAGGTGCTCGATGTCCCACGCCATGTGTAGCCATCAACGACGCGAGCAACATGCGTGCCGATGTCGGATGGCATATCCGCCCCCTTTTCGACGGACGTTTGCTCCAGAGGGACGTGTTGTTCAATTTGCCAATTGAATTGAAAGCTCGCCTGCAGCGGAATCCAGATCTCTTGGTGGCCAAGGTTCTGGATGTCAATCTTATGCTCTACCGGACCAAAAGCGGCGGGGGCACGCCATTCCCAAGTTAGCCGGAGTCGGGGCGATTCATTCTCGTACACGAATGCGACCCGATGCGAATCGCTGAAGCTGCCATCTGGAATGAAATGCCAATGCAGTGGGACTTCGCCGCCATTCACGAAGACCGAACCGATTAACTGTTCCAGGGCAATGTTGGTCCAAGGCGTCTTCCCGTGCCATCTGAGGTGGGTCAGTTGCGGTGCCGTCCCAGCAGCTTGCAAATCCACAGTGGTGCCTGAAGTCTGGAGAGTGGCATTGGTTTGCCCGATGAGTGTCGAGCTGACAAGGCAAAGGAAGATGATTACAGCACACTGCGTGCGAAGATTTCGGCTTTTTGCGAGGGTCCTGCGGAACTTAGTCATAGAAAACGTATTCTCAGCTATGCTACTATGCCTCCCGTAAGTGGGTTTAATGGATATTCGTGAAATCGCGAAGTTAGCCAGGGTCTCCACCGCAACTGTTTCACGTGCACTGAACCGCGTTCCCACTGTCGACCCACAGCTGGCTAAGCGTGTCTGGAAGGTAGCCGACCAGCTGGGCTACTACCCGAATACGCAAGCGCGCGCCCTAGTTTCCGGCAAGAGCCGCATTTTTGGACTGGTCGTTTCTGAAATCACCAATCCGTTTTTTCCAGGAATCGTGCAGACCTTCGAAGAACTTGCCGTCCAGAACGATTACGAAATCCTTTTAACGTCAACCGTGCACGACAGCAAAAAGATGAAGTCTTCCGTCCGGCGCATGATCGAACGCCGCGTGGACGGTGTTGCCATTCTCACTTTTGGAATGGAGGAGTCGCTGCTTGATGATCTGCGTTTGCGCAAAGTTCCTCTGGTTTTCGTAGATGTCGGTCCTGACGCTCCCCGAGTAAGCAATATCCGTATTGATTATCAGCACGGCATTCGGCAAGCAGTACAACATCTGGCCGCGCTGCGGCACACGAACATCGCGTTTATAGCAGGTCCGGTACACCTCAAATCCGCCGCGGCCAGACGGGAAGCCTTTCAGCAGGCCATGCAGGAGATCGGGTTGGAGGTCGCGCCTGAAATGATTGCGTTCGGAGACCACACCATGGAAGGTGGGATGCGCGCGTTAGGCGAACTCATGCGTCTGCGAAAGAGGCCTACCGCGGTTTTGTGCTCGAACGATATGACGGCAATCGGAGTGATGCGCGAAGCTTATGATCTCGGAATGAACGTGCCAGCGGAGCTTTCAGTTGTCGGTTTCGATGACATTCGGCTATCCGAGTTTATAACGCCACCTCTCACGACGGTACAAATGTCCCAAACAGGTCTGGCGCGGATCGCTTTCGATGCGCTGATGAACGAGGTCGCTCAGGTGACTCCATCAGAACACAGGAAGGAATACCCGCTCACAACCAACCTGGTGTTGCGCCGATCAACCGCCCTGGCCGCGAATACAGCCCGTTTCCAAAGCGCTCAAACGTCGGGTACCCAGTCCAGCGTAGGGGTGCCTAAAACGCCGCCGCAAGCGGGCAAGTTCTGAAAGCGTTTTCGCTAACGCCAAGCCAAGTGCAAAAAGTGCTTGACAACTAAACATACAAAATGAGAAAACGTGTACTTAATTTGCGGGCCCAAGTATGCATCGGCCTCCAAATCTTCGATCCAGCCCGCATCGCCAACTCAAGCAAGAACGCCCATTTCTGGAGGAAGCCATGAGACCAGTGAAATTTATGGTCGTTGCCGCAGGAATTGCGGCTTGCCTCTGTGCGCTTTTCACAACGCCCGCCGTCGCGCAGCAGTTCTATGGGACGATCTCGGGCACAGTGACCGATCCCAGCGGTGCTGTCGTGCCGAATGCCAATGTGAGGGTGACGAATACGGGCACAAATGTGACCGTCGCTTTGAAAACGAACGGGGCTGGCGTATATGTCGCCAATGATTTAATCGTCGGCACTTACCGTGTAGAAGCCGAAGCCCCGGGATTCAAAAAGTCCGCGGTCGACCACATCGTTCTCCAGGTCGGTGCAGCCCCGAAAGTGAATATGGCACTGGCTGTCGGCCAATCGAACGAAACGGTAGACGTCACCGCGGCCAACGCAGCTATGCTGCAAACTCAGCAAGCCGACCTTGGGCAGACTGTGGATGCCAGCCAGTTAGCGACCCTGCCGATCGAAGGAGGAGGTATTGGTGCCAACGGACGCAGTCCCTACAATCTACTTTCGCTGGCGCCAGGCGTGTCCCAGCAGACGGGATGTACGAACGCAACAGGGGGGAGTTCCCTGGGCGCGTGCGGAAATGAAGGCAACGTACGCGTTAGTGGCAGCCGCCCACGCACCGATGACAATGTCCTGGACGGCGTTGCCGTTACCGGAACGGTATTTGGTGGTCCATCTGTAACACCAAGCGTAGAAGCGATCCAGGAATTCCGTATTGAGCAGAACAGTATGTCCGCGGAGTATGGCAAGTCTGGCGGATTGATCGTAATTCAAGTCAGCAAGTCTGGCACTAATCACTTTCACGGCTCTGGTTATGAATACAATCGCAATGAAAACTGGGATGCTAAGGACTTTTTCGCGGATCCGACCCTGCGAAAAAATCCCTATAGTTATAACGATTTCGGAGGCAGCATTGGTGGTCCAATCATCAAAGACAAGCTTTTCTTCTTCAGTGACATTGAGAGAATTCTCAACCACGGTGCAACAGTCAACCACGGCGTGACGGTTCCCGATGCTGCGTTTCGCAGCGGAGACTTGGGTGCGTTGTGTACCGCTAACGGTGGCGCGTTCGATGCAGCGGGAATATGCACCGGAGGCACAGGCCAACAGATTGTTGATCCCAATACAGGGACCGCCATTCCATTTAACAACATTGCAAATAATACCTGTGCGGGTTGTGCAGCCCCCAGCGCGGCCTCAGCGAATTTCCTGGCACTTTGGCCCAGCGGTGGAACACCAGTTGGGATCGGAACGAACGTGCTAACCATCAACCCCGCTTATCACAATACAGATACCCTGGTGAACCCACGTGTTGATCTGAATCTTTCGCAATCGGACCACATATTCGGCGCATTTCACTATGATTATTACAATGCTTTTTACAATAACAACATTACTGGACCCGCCGGCGTCGGGATTGGACGGGGCAGGCAATATGCGTCAACATTGGGGTGGACGCACACAATTAGCCCAACCACGTTGAATGAATTCCGGTTTGGCGTGTCCCACCACCTCGGTGACCGGATGCCCAGCGGCGTTGGCTTTACCTCGCCAGCGCTCATCGGCATCCCTGCTATTCCCAATTGCCTTTCCAGTATTCCTGACACCGCCAATGGAACCAAATGCGGTACGCCCGGAGTTTCGGTCAGTGGTTACAGCAGCTTCAGCCAAGGTGGGATGCTGTACGAACCCAGTACGGCCCTCCACTTCAGTGACTCGCTCAGCAAGCTGATGGGCAAGCACAGTTTGAAGGCCGGCTTCCAAGCCGATCATTACTCGATTGATAATTACCAGCCGAACGGCGTGGTCGGAAATTTCATTTTCGGCAACAATGGTAAGACCGTGACAGGAAATGCGTTCTCGGATTTCCTGTTTGGATCCCCGAACAAGACTAGCAGCTTCCAAGGCCAACCCGTCTTTGTCTCATCGCGTGCTTGGGCGTATGCCTTCTTCATCCAGGACGACATCAAGTTGACGCCAAAGCTGACTTTGAACGCGGGCCTGCGGTGGCAATATGACCAATCATTCCACGAGACTCACCACGGAGACGCCTTTTTCGATCCTTGCGCGATTGATTACAGTGGAAAGGACCCGTCGTGTGTCCCACACTGGGAACAATTCGGAGTTGGTGGAACTCCGGACACCACTTTTGATCCTTCGAAGCATCAGTTTGAGCCGCGGGTTGGCATCTCATGGAATCCCATGGGAGGACTAGTAGTTCGCGCCGGCTACGGGATCATGCATCCTGGATTTGTCGGCCACGGCCGCGCCGGCGATGGCCAGCCTGGACCAAACCTGCTCTGGACCTCACACCTCAACGGCTCTGTATGGGATACGGCGACCCCAGGATGCCCGATTCCGACTGCCGCAGACGTGACCGCCCCTATACCGATCAATGGTTGCACTGTCTCATTCCAATCCTGGGCGCCGCGCAAACAGTACCCGGGTTATACGCAGCTGTTCAACTTCACAGTCCAGAAGCAGATCGGGAACGACACCACTGCCCAAATCGGGTACGTGGGCAGCCGTGGAGTACATTTACCCATCAACTACGCCTATAACATTTGTCAGCAAAGCCCGGCCAGCACTGCGGCGGAGAACACTCCGGGGGTCTACCCAAGTTTTGATTTTACTGGCCCCGTCAGTACTCCAAACTGTCCGGCGGCTGCTGCTGCACTAAACGCGGGCGCAGGATTTCAGCCCGGGCCAGTCTATTTTTGGCTAACCATCAACCCAGGTTGGTGGGGACTATCGAGTTCCACATACCACTCGATGCAAGCGCAATTTGAGCATCGTTTTTCGCATAACTTCTCCCTACTATCGAACTTTACCTGGAGCAAGCTGATTGACGACTCGTCCTCAGACTGGGGCGGCTTCTGGTCGCTCGATGCGTTGGGCCAGGATTTCTATAACCGCAAAACAGAGCGGTCGGTTAGCGCGGGCGACATACCGTTGCGATTTACCATCGCCCCAGTGGTGCAATTGCCCTTTGGCCCGGGCCAGAGGTGGCTGAGCAGCGGAGTTGCTTCTGATGTACTGGGTGGTTGGCGCCTGAGCACTATTTACACAATCAGCGCCGGTACTCCATTCGGAATCACCGACAACTCGTATGGTTTCTGCAATGGTGCTGGCGTGTTGGAAGACCGGCCGAACATAATTGGCAATGTCGCGTCAATCTCTGGATCACACCGCAGCGTGAATCTCTGGTTCAATAATCAGGCATTAGATTTCGCAGGAACTTGCCCAGGACCGGGACTCGTCAGTTCGGCGTCCTCCGAGCCGTTCGGCTGCTGCGATGTTACGAAGGCGTTTGGCAACGCGCCACGCTTCTTCGCAAACGTTCGTAACCCGGGCGTTGATAATCTTGACTTCAACCTCCAAAAAGATTTCAAGATTCCAGCCGGAGAGCAAACCAAACTGACTTTTGAAGCGTCAATATTCAACCTACCGAATCACCCGCAGTTCGCGGAACCTGTTGAGGATCCTACTATAGGTTATTTCCCCGCCACAGCTACGCAGCACGCGACTGGGTTTGGGACGATCAGCGGTACGTCGTTCTACGGGGCTCGCACGATCCAGCTCGGACTTCATCTTTACTTCTGAGCTGATTATTGGGAGCGCTCAAACCAGGGCGCTCCCGCTTCTCTGTCGTCTTAGCTAATTGCACTTTCATGAACGAAGGACAAACGCATCCGCTCGGATTTACCGAACCAGCGCCCAGCGCTTTCCACCTTTCAAAAGGCTTTTTAAACTCGACCGCTTTTTTCCGCAGTAGCCTTTCTACTCTGCTCTCATCCGGCCTACTTCGTACTTTGACCATCAGGAGAGCACCAATGCCATCAGTCAGAACGGGAAAGCTGGCGGGAGCAATGGGGACGTTCTTCCTAGCTGCCGTTACAATTCTTACCCTAACAACTTACTCCTTCGCAGGGAGCGGCACGCTTACAGTTTCAGGCACGCAATGGGGAGTTACTTCAACCAATCTCGGAGCTAATGAGGGGAGCTCGCAATTCAACATCAACGATCTCGTCGATCTTGGGATCAACACTTATCGCATGTATGGAGGCATGTCGCGCTGGGAGCCAACCGACGCCGAATCGACGTATGGTTCGCCGACGATTGCTCAGATCGAAGCAAATCCTGGCGTGATCAATTGGGCGTTCTACGACAACATCTTCACCAACCCGCCAGGAGGCAGCGACTACAGCTGGAGCGCTAGCACGGGAATTCCGCCGGTCAGCGCGGCAACAATCATGTCGGACTTGAATGCACATAACATCACACCGATTGTTGTGCTGCGCAACCGCGACAATAACGGAAATCCAACATGGTCGCCGAACCCACCTACGACAGCAGCCGACTGGAACGTCTGGTTCGAGCACGTATTTGCAACCGTCTACTGGTTCAATGTCCGAAATAGCTACGTAGTGGACAACTGGGAAGTCCACAACGAGCCGAACAACTCCGGCCAGGGCTGGGGCGGGACAGAATCCCAGTACATGGATTTCATCAACTACACGGCGCAGGCCATTCATTGGGTGTATAGCCACTATCTGCCGGGGCGTACACCGCACATTTACGCACCAGTGACCTCCAACTGCTGCAGTTGGGCATTGACAGCCATGCAGACGGAAGGACCAAGTGTCTTCGACTCCCTCGACTTTCACGATTATCAGAGCAATCCATCAGAGATCGTGACCTTGCGGCAAGACATGAATGCAAATGGCTACAGCGGTGCGCCGGCCTGGATCACGGAAATGGGCTCCTATCACCAGAACAGCTATGACACTGTGTCAAGCGCGAACGCCAAGATTATTTCCTGGTGGATCCAAGCGTCGCAGCCCGGGAACAACTATGTTACGGGAGCGCAAATCTTTTCCTTGTACGACTGGGGCAGCGGATATACTTCCGGCATTATTCACGGAAGCTACCCCTCGGCTGAAGTGTACGAGCCTGGCTACTATGCCATGCGGCTGGCGGCGCGCGGCTTGTGCTGCGGCCGGCCGACGTATCAGACGACAACCAGCATCAGCAATCTGATTTCAGTCGTGACCAAAGACTCCGCTGGTCATTACTACTTGATCGCATGCAACAGCGGCAGCCCGGCCGTCTCTGTGACGGCAGATCTATCGGCGCTTATTATGAGTGGAACTGGAACGCAATGGGAGTTCAGTTCTTCGTACAGTGACGTCATTGTGGGAAGCCCGACACTTTCGGGCGGGAAGGTCACTTTCACAGTTCCGGCGAATGCGACGGAGCTGCTGAAATTCTGAGAGTTGCCTGGGGAGGAAGTTATGTCACGGATCCATTCGCGGCTGGGGCTTTCCCTTCTTATTCTGATGTTAGCCAGCGGTTCCCTCGCTCAGCCTGCACAGAGCTTTGCGCCCGACAAAATGGACAGCATTCTCTACGGCGTCGCTTATTACCCCGAATACATGCCGTACGACCGGCTCGATAAGGACGTTGAGCTCATGCAAAGGGCAGGTATAACGGTCGTTCGCGTCGGCGAATCCACATGGAGCAGTTGGGAGCCGCGCGACGGCGATTTTCAATTCGCGTGGATGCAGCGAGTGCTTGATCGCCTGCAGCAAGCCGGGATCAAAGCCATTCTCGGAACCCCAACTTACTCTATTCCGACTTGGCTTTACAAAGATCATCCAGAAATTCTTGTAACTCACGCCAGTACTGCGCCGCCGCTCGGCGATCCTTACTCCCCCACGTACCCTAATGAACTGACTCCCGGATATTACGGAATTCGCCAGAATTATGATTTTCTGAACCCATATTTCCGACAACACGCTGAGCGGATCATTCGGGAGATCGTGAGTCATTTCAAAGATCACCCCGCTATTATTGGCTATCAAATTGATAATGAAACATTTCCGACCGGCGTCCCTACACCGTATGTGAATGCCGCATTTCTCGATCGGCTAAAGCAGAAGTACAAGACAGCTGACACCATCAATAAGATTTGGGGCCTGGTCTACTGGGGCCAGTTGGTCGATAAGTGGGAAGACTTACCGTCACGCGATGGCATCCTGAATCCTGGCTACAAGCTCGAATGGGAAGATTTTCAGCATGATGTCGTCACTGACTATCTGTCCTGGCAGGCAAAGATTGTTAACCAATACAAGCGCCCGGACCAGTTCATCACTCAAGACTTTAGCGGCGGGGTTCACACCAACTTAGACCAGTGGGGTATTGCGAAAGCGCTCGACATCGTTGCGGAAAACCCATATTTCGAAACGCAAGCGCGCCTCAATGGTCGCAGCATCTGGCTTTCTGATGATTTGGGCCGCTCCCTGAAGCACACGAACTTCCTCGTTACCGAAACCAACGCACAGACGATCGGATGGGATTCGCGCACGCAATATCCACAGTACCCCGGGCAACTGCGGCAGGTTGTGTATACCCATTTAGCAGCCGGAGCCAACATGGTCGAGTACTGGCACTGGTCTTCGCTGCATTACGGACAGGAGACTTATTGGAAAGGTGTGCTGTCCCATGATCTTGAGCCGAATCGAACCTACGCTGAAGTGGCTCGAGTTGCTGGCGAATTGAAGCGAATCGGCACTCAACTCGCAGACCTGAAGAAAGACAACAAAGTTGCGATTCTGGTCAGCACAGATTCGGCAAATGCGCTCAGCTACATGCCCGTGAGCGACACGGTGAACTACATGACCGTGCTGCGACAGATGTATGACGCTCTTTACGATTTGAATGTTGAACCCGATTTCGTACAGGCAGGAGATGCGAATTTGTCCCAATACAAGGTGCTGCTGGTTCCTCCTTTATATAGCGCTCCGGACAGCGTGCTACAGCAGATTTCAGATTACGTAAAAAACGGTGGCCAAGTCGTGATGTCATTCAAGAGTGGCTTCACCGACGAGCACTCAACCGTGCGCGATGAGATGGCACCGGGACTGTTGCGCACAGCCTGCGGTTTTCACTATCAGGAGTTCACCAACCTGCCTGGTCCCGAGCGGCTCACCCCGGATGTGTATAAAGTGGGTGAACAGAATACCGGCGCAGTGTGGGAAGAGTTCCTCGTGCCCGACACCGCCGAAGTGGTCGCCTGGTTCGACAACCCCTATTGGCACTTTCCCGCCATCACTCGCAATAAATATGGAAGTGGCACACTTACCTACGAAGGCACATTCTTGAACGACACGTTGCAGCGGGAAGTCGTTCGCGACACCCTGAAGCGAGCCAGCCTGACCAACGCCGATGAAAACCTGCCGCAGTCTGTGCGCGTTCGTCACGGGCGCAATCGCCAAGGCAGGATAGTTCATTACTACTTCAACTATTCGGGCGAAGATCAATCGGTCGGTTATTTGCACGGCAAAGGAGCAGACCTGCTAACGGGCACTGCGATTGCGCCGCGCCAGACACTGAAGCTCAAGCCGTGGGACTTGGCGATTATTGCGGAGCAGTAACCAAGAGAAGAAGCGATGCCACCATTATTAAAGCGCCTGTCGGTTCATCTCTCAGCATGCGCAGTTCTCGCAAGCTGCCTTTCGCCCCCAGTTTTTTACGGCCAACCAACCGAATCCGCGGTGCCTTCGGATCGTAGATGGCAAGTCCCGACCAGTTCGAATCTGATGTCCCATTTCGAAGAGGCGAACGGTCGTAAGGTTCTGTACGTAGATGGTCAGCCGTTCACTGTTCTCGCCGTTGAGATTCCCTGGTGGGACCTTATTTATGGCAGATATAGAGAGACACAGAACGCCTATGACAATCTATATCCCGCTGCGGCCAAGTTAGGCCTGAATGCGTTGAAGGTGCCGATTAAGTGGTCGATGATCGAGCCCGAGAAAGGCGTCTACGACTTCTCTTATCTCGACCACGCCAAGAGCATGGCGGAGAAGAATCATGTCAAGCTTATCTTGAATTGGTTCGGTCATTACGCGAGTGGAGACGGTACGATTTACGGCAACCTCACGGGTGAACTATACGCGCCGATGTACATCGTTTCGGATGAGAAGACCTATCCGCGGGCGGTGGATGGCGACGGTAGGGCTCATCACAACGCCATCTCTTACGATTACGAGCCGATTGTTGAGCGCGAGATCGCCGCGTTTCGTGCGTTTATGCACCACATCAAGCAGGTGGATTCGCAGACCCACACGATAGTCATGATCCAGGTCGAAAATGAGATTGCGGTTTTTGGCGAAGACCGACGCAATCAAAAGCTTTGGCGCGACCACTCGCCCGCTGCGAACCAGCGATTTACGGAGCGCCACTTCCCTGACGATCTCAAATTCAGCGCTTGGGACCTCAGCTACAACTGGATTCGCCGTATTACGGACGCGGGCTGGGGCGAATATCCGCTGCCCTTTTTTCACAACTACGTTGGTGGACAAATTGCAGATTGGATGGTCGGCGGAGCGCCCGGCGAAGACGTCGAAACATATCTCGAGAACTGCCCACACCTCTCATTCATTGGCGTGAACTCTTACTTCTGTGCGGAGTGGCGGCCGGACAACAGCTGTGCGCGGCCCTCTGCAGCAACAGTAGACGAACTTCGCGAGCCGTTGAAGCGATACAGCGTTGGCAGAAATCGTCCCGCCATTACCGAGATCAACAGCGGCAAGACTCCGGTGACTTCGCGACTGGCTTACATCGCTGTAGGAGAATTTGGCGCTCCGATATATGCCCCTTGGGCGCTGACGGTTTCCTACCCAGAACCATACCAGCCTTACATTCTGCCGGATGGGGCCGAAGCAAACGGAGCCGATGCGTTGCGCGAAACCTACTCGTCATTGCGCAAGGCCCTGCCCCAGATTTCCTACTACGCTGGAAGTGACAAACTGAGTGTATTCATGGCACAGTCGCCCGGGCAGAGGTTTTCGCAAACAGAAGACATTAACGGCTTCAAGGTGACCGTCGCTGGTGAGCACAATGGCCAAGCGATTGTGGTGCATCCTTCAGGGCACGATTTCTTGATGATCGGTTTTCATTCAGGAGTCTCTCTAAAAGACCCGCAGTTTCGCTGGCCGCAGTTGAAAAATCTCCGAGTTCGGCGCGTCCGATGGGCTCGAGATCATTGGAATGACGACGGCGAACCTTCGTATAACGTGGACCAGAGCAATCAGACCCTGTCAGTGGACCTGGATTGGCCGCAAGCAGTGCTGGTGAGCTGGTAAGGCTCGGTGAAATGCCTGGTGAATGTTCCTGCGCAGGCAAGGTACGCCAACCCCGAGCAAATCGCACGTAACCGATTTATGAGATTGCTTCTAGCCTGATACGTTTTTTTGCGCGCAGTTCTGCGAGATTCATCACTACGAAGTGTGATTTTGGTCACAGTCACTGAAATGGCCCCAAGCTACGCTTTATCTACGTGGGATTCTCACTACCTTCTCTCGAAAAGGAAAAATGATGATTGCAACAGAGGACACCCCCAGAACGCCGCAGATAGCTCGCGATTTTTCGCGAAATCCAATGCTGGTTTACTGGGAAGTGACGCAGGCCTGTGGTCTGGCCTGCAAGCATTGCCGTGCCGAGGCCATGCCGAGTTCGCATCCCCTGGAACTAACGACTGCGGAAGGGCGCGCTTTTTTGACTCAGTTACTTGCCTTCGGAAATCCGCTTCCGCACGTAATCCTTACCGGCGGCGATCCTCTCAGTCGGAAAGACATTTACTCCCTGATCGATTTTGCTAGAAAAATTGGCTTGGAGGTTTCCATCACTCCCAGCGCCACTCCCCAGCTCACCACCGCTGCGATCTCAGAACTAAAACTCCGTGGCATCCAGAGCCTCGGCCTCAGCCTCGATGGGTCGAGCGCGGCGAGGCACGATGCAATTCGAGGGATTGCAGGGACTTTTGACCGGACCATGGAAGCGGCGCGTCAGGCAGGACGCGTTGGACTTCCCATTCAGGTCAACACACTCGTGTCCCGGGAAACCGTCGATGACCTGCCCGCAATTTACGAACTTCTGAAAGACAGTTTTCCGGTAATGCGCTGGAGCTTGTTCTTTCTAATCTCCGTGGGTCGCGGCAAAGCCTTGAACGAGGTATCGCCTGAAGAAGGCGAAAAGATCATGGACTGGGTACTCGAGCTTGTGCCCACGGCTCCTTTCGCTGTGAAGACAACGGAAGCGCCCTCGTATCGGCGAATTGCCATAGAGAAAATGCGGAGCAGCGGAATTACCCCCTCGGGAATCAAAAGCACTTCAGTCTATAAAGGATTTCGGATCCGCGATGGGCATGGCATCGTCTTCGTGTCACACCTAGGCGACATATATCCGTCGGGGTTCTTGCCACTGGGCTGCGGCAATGTTCGCAAAGATTCTTTAGCCGAAGTCTATCGAAATTCCAAAACCTTCCGTGGTCTTCACTCTCCGGAGCAGTTCAAAGGCAAATGTGGCGAATGCGAATTCAATCACATCTGCGGAGGATCCCGCGCTCGCGCGTTTGCCCACACCGGAGACGAACTGGAAAGTGATCCATTCTGCCCATATCTGCCGGCCAAGATGCGAGCAGCGAGTCAGCCACAGTTGCGAACCTGACTGTCTGACCTTAGGACATTCTTATTTCGAAATTACCTGTATTTCAGATTTCTTTGACCTGCTCGGCGCCGAGGTCCTGAAGCTTTTGCTTGAGTTTCGGGCGAACATCGCGGTCCGTATTGGTCAGTCCGACGAGTATCTTCCCGTGGGAAACTGCAGGATCGTAGATGCGATTTTTGTACCGGGGCAACCGCGAGGTAATGAGGAACGTCACGATCGTCGCGAGAATCGCGCCTAGCATCGTGAGCTCGTAAATAACGATGCCTGTCGGCCACAGTGCGACGATCGGCATACCACCAGTAGGCAACGGATATGTCCGCTGGGTGAAGGCGGCGAGAGCGTAACCTGCGGTGCCTCCGCAAATGCCGCCGACGACGGCAATCCAAGGCATGCGGCTGTGCCGCTCGCCCGCAGCTATGATCTCTTCTTCAATCGGCTCAGCGGAAATAACCTTGATCGACTCCGGCTTGATGCGCAGGTCCGAGCTGCTGCTGCGAAGAGCGGAAGCTGCTTTGATTGCCGAGTCGGCATCGGAAAACAGGCCGTATAGAGCATTCATATGCATCAATCTCCAGTGGCCGGCGCGGGATTCATCTTGGCATCGGCAGCGGCCACCGCAGTGTGGGCTTCTTCCGCGGCAGGAGCCTTAGTCTCGCGCGGCTTGAACTCCCAAATAGAGATGATCGGCACAAATTTCGCGAACAGCACATACAGGAGAACCATGCCCGCCGCAGTCCCAACCATGACCATAATCTCAACCCAACTCGGCCGATATGTTCCCCAGTCGTAGGGCAAGTATTTGCGTTCGAGCGGAGGCACGACAATCAGGAACCGCTCCAGCCACATGCCGACAACAATGGTCGACGAAGCGATCACTGTGCCGGCAATCGTGCGCAGCTTCTTGATGGCGAGGATTGGAAACGGAATAAGGAAATTGCAAAAGACCATGATCCAGAAGAGTCCCGCAAACTTCCCGCGCTGGATCCACCAGAACGCCGCCATTTCGGACTTCTCGTTCCCGTACCAGACTGTGAGCCGTTCCGCGAAGATGAAGTAGAGCCATAGCAAACTCATCAGGAGAAGAAGCTTGCCGAGATTATCGAAGTGGATCGGTTTGAGATATTCCTCAAGGTGCAGAAATTTCCTCAACAACGCCATCGCGATAATGAGAGCGGCAATGCCACTGAAGATTGCGCCGGCAACGAAATATGGCCCGAACATGGTCGAGTGCCACATGGGCACAAGCGCCATGGCGAAGTCCCAGGAAACGATCGTATGAACTGAAACCGCTACAGGAACAATGACCACGGCCATGATGCGCATAGCCAGCTCTAGCCGGTGCCATTCGCGCGGCGTGCCCTGCCAGCCAAGGGCGAGGAACGTATAAATCCGTTTGCGCAAGCCAGTTGAGCGATCACGCACGGTGGCCCAGTCGGGAATGATTGGCAGTAGCAGGAACGTGAGACTGCCGGTGATGTAGGTGCTGATCGCGAGAAAATCCCAGAGCAACGGAGAACGGAAGTTTGGCCAGATGTGGCGCTCAGTCGGGTACGGCATGAGCCAGAAAAACAGCCAGGGGCGCCCTAAGTGAATGATTGGAAACTGACCGCCGATGGCGAGGGCAAACACGGTGATGGCCTCGGCACACCGCGTAACCGGGCGTCGCCATCCCGCATTGACCAGGCGGAGAATTGCGGAGATCAAGGTTCCCGCGTGGCTGATGCCGATCCAGAAAACGAAATTCGTGATGTAAAAGCCCCAGAAGACAGGCCGGGTAATGCCAGCCACTCCCATCCCGGAGTAAACCTGATATGAGAACGCGACCATGCCGGCGAGCCCAATGGCGACCAGAATTCCGACGCCGGTGTAGAAGCGCCACGAAGTTTGGAACAATGGCCGCAGAAGGTCCTCACGGATTCGTTCCGCCTCCTGGTCGACCACCTTGTTTGTGACGCTGCTAGTCGCCATGCGAGGACTCTCTCTCGAGATAGATAATTTTTGGCGCGGTGCCCAATTCAGCGAGCAACTGCGTGCCCCGTTCCTGACGTGCCAGCCGTGAAACCTGGCTCTTGGGGTCGTTCAGATCGCCGAAAATCATCGCACCAGCCGGGCAGGATTGAACGCATGCTGGACTAACTTCGCCATCCTTTAATTCGCGGCTTTCCGCCTTGGCGCGGATTTCGGCGGCGGCAATCCGCTGATTGCAAAATGTGCACTTCTCCATTACGCCGACTTCGCGCACGGAGACGTCAGGATTGAGCTGGAGGTGCAACGGTTTGTCCCAAACAGGATTGAACCAGTTGAAGACGCGCGCGCTGTATGGACACGCATTCGCACAATATCGTGTACCGATGCAGCGGTTATAGACCTGCGCATTCAGGCCTTCACTGTTGTGGTAGCTGGCGTAAGTGGGACAGACCGGCTCACACGGTGCAGCATCGCACTGCTGGCACAGCACGGGCTGATAGCGGACCCGAATGTTGGGATACTCGCCTTCCCAATAACGCTCCACATGGATCCAGTGCATGGCGCGCCCCTTGGCTGCCTGGTCGGGCTTAACCGTCGCGATGTTGTTCTCGGCTTGACAGGCAACAACGCACGCCTCGCAACCGGTGCAGCGGTCGAGGTCGATTACCATTCCCCATCGATGCGCCATTAGCCAGCCTCCTGCATGTTTTCGCCGTTGCGCATTATCTGTTCACCTTGTGCTCGTCCCACTGCGTCGGACCTTTTGAGTACAGGATCAGATCGCCGGCTCCAACGCGCGCAAGATTGACCCGGGTGCTTGCCCAGGCGAACGAGCCGGTTTCAGTTTGCATTCCGGGTGCGAGCAGCTGTACGGGATTTGCTCCGCGATTGCTTGCGTAACGGCCATAGTCGTCGTGTCCTTGTCCGAGTGGCATCGCGATGGCATCGGGCGCGATTCCGGGGAACAGCAGCGCGGGAGCACGCACTTTTCCGTGCTGCGACGAAACTTCAACCAGATCGCCTTGTTGAATGTTTAGCCGCGCGGCCGTTTGCGGATTGATTTCCACCCAGCTACTCCACATGGCAGTGGAAAGCAGGTCGGGCAATTGCTGCAGCCAAGGCAAATTCGCTAACCCGCCGTCGACGAACTGTTGCGAGGCGTACGGCAGAAATTCGAACGGGTAATCCTTGTCTTCGGAGTCCCACTTGGGATCTTCGGCTTTGATTGGCGAATACGCGGCTGACGCGGATGACTTTCGCGAAGCACTGTGTTCTGTGCTCGACCACACTCCCGTTTCCGTGAGTTTTTGCCAAAAGTCGTCCTCGTTTTTCGCTGCAATCGATCCTGCGGAATGCTGCAGTGGACTATATGCAGCTTTCAGCATCTCGTCATAAGTTTTCCAGGGGAGGGCCTGATTTCCCTTGCCGCCCAACCTATGCGCGACATCGAGCAGGACGTCGGGCCACGCGCGCGTATCGTGCAGCGGCGCCAGTGCCGGAGGCGCGACGCTCAGTACGGATTCCAGTGTCCCAGATTCCGCAACATCGTCCAGCCACGATTCGAGGTAGGAGTGATCGGGCAATACTAGATCCGCAAGTTTGCTGGTTTCATCGATGAAGTTTCCGAAACTGACGATGAATGGCACGCTTGCGAGCGCATCGCGCACACGCCACGCAGGGGGTGTTGCGAACACCGGATTCGCGGCGTTTATAAAGAGCACTTGAAGTGTGGGATGTGCCGCAGAGAGGACCTGTTCAGCGAACGAACGGACGGAAATCGATTGCGGCTCGGCAGTCTTTGCGGCTTTTGAACTGGTGGTCGGCAGGCCCGGCGAGAAAAATAATCCGCCCGGCCGCTCAACACTGCCCAGCAGTTCGTTCACGGCGTTTACCGCAAGAGCAGTCGACAATCCGTTCGTGTGCGCAAGTGGAGCGCCGCCCACGATGGCAACGCCCGAGCCGGCCGCTGCCAATTCGCGTGCAATTCTCGTGATCGTTTCCGGAGAAACACCGGTTTTCCAGGCAACAGCTTGCGGCGAGTAATCGGGAAGATTCTGTCTCCACCCATCGATTCGGCTCGCGGCAGTGCCGGCGCTCCCCTTTGCGAGGTGCTCGTTCAAGATGACGTGTGCAATTGCAAGCGCGAGGTATCCCTCAGTGCCCGGTTTGGCAGCAATCCACTCGTCCGCATTGCCGCCGGTCTGCGACATTCGAGCCTCGACCTGCACAAACTTTCCTCGAATTCCCGAGCGGCCCTGGCGCATCGCCCCGTATCCAATGTTGTTTGCAACTGGCGAGTTCCACGTGCCCAGGAAGTCGGCGCCGAAGGAGATCACGTAATTCGAGCGCGCAATGTCATAACTTGGAAGCTGGTTATATCCAAAACTCAAGCGGTTGGCTTCACGGAGAACGGAATCTTCGAAGAATTCAAATGGAACCAGCTGTGCGCGATTGAAGCTGGAAAGAAAGCGTTCAACCAAGACTTGCCGCTGTCCCGCAAGAGGACGCGTCAAAAATGCTAACGAAGCGGGAGCTTGGGGCGCGAGTAGCGGAGTGAGATGCTCCACCACATTCCCAATTGCCTCATCCCACCCGATTTCTACGAACTCGCCCGAGCCACGCTGGCCCGCACGCTTCAAAGGCTGTCCGATCCGGTCTGGATTGTAGGTAACCTGTAATCCCGCCTGCCCGCGAGGGCACAGTTTTCCGCGATTCACCGGGTGCTGCGGATTGCCTTCCAGTTTCTTTGCCAGCCCCATCTTGATTAGGCCGGATTGCCCATTGCGGACGACTTCAGCCTCACCTTGCATGACTTTCACTTGCACGCCGCAATTCGCACTGCACAGGTTGCACACGCTCGGGCGCCACGCCGCGACTCCGGGCACCAGAGTCTCTTCCGGAATGAAGCGAATCAGCGGCGTGCCATGTTTACTGCAGCCTTCCAGCGTGAACGCTGCGCCGCCGACAGCCGATACTTTCAAAAAGTCACGACGTTTCATTGTTCAATCTTCCTGCGCCGATCCCAGCCTAGAAGTACTCGAGCAAAGCAAAATCAGTAGTGGCACGTGGTGCAATCCACCGACACTCCCTTTGCACGATGGCAGTTCAAACAAAAATTCATGGTCAAATCTTTGGAACGTACGGCAACCGTTTGTTTCGACAAGTCACCGTGGCACTCCTTGCAATTCAGCCCCGCGTTAATATGCGGCGAGTGCCAAAAGTGCACATGCGTTTCCGGATAGAACCAGTAGACGCGTTGCCAGGGAACTTCCTGCCCCTTGTCCGCATAGGCCGCGAGCTTCTTAATCTCGGGCTTGTCCATCGCAACTGCCTGGTGACAAGCCATGCAGAAACTGACGCTCGGAATTCCAGCATTCGGTCCTTGGTTCACTCCCTCATGACAGTTGGTGCAGTCGATATTGTTTTGTATATGGACTTTGTGATTGAACGCGATTGGCTGGACAGGCGTGGGCTGCCACCCAATATATTCTTTGAACGCGTCTACGAACGATGCGCGAGCGGGTGTGAAGATCGCCGCGCCTCTGGTCCATGCGGCTGCGGAAGTCTGTGCGAAGACAGTGCGGCGCGGCTCTGACCTGTGTCCTTTCGCAACCGCGAGAACTATCGCTATCAAGCCAGCCGTAACCAGCAGGAGCGCTATGCGAGCAACACTGCGCAAGGCACGCCGGTCACGGCTTGTCCCGGTACTTCCTCTCTCGTTGATGCGCGGCTCAGTCACGACGGCGGCTCGCTAGTGCTTCTTTTCCGCGGTCTCGTGGCCCAGCTCGCGGACGTAGGCGACAACGTCATTGATCTGCGTTTTGTTGAGTGCCCTCCCAAATGGGGGCATCTTCCCCTTGCCGTTTTCGACCTGCGCATAAAAATCGGCGTCCGCTTTCTTCTGAACGTCAGCAGAACGAAGATCGGCGGCTTTCAGCGTTTTTCCAACCGAGGTGTTGCCACTGCCGTCGGGCCCGTGACATGTAGCGCACTTTGCCGAAAATACTTTTTTGCCTTCGTCGCTGTTACCAGCCTGGGCTGCAGCCGATAGGCCTGAAGTCATTACAACCAGAAGAATTCCGAACCCTACTGAAAGAAATTTCACCATGACCTACTCCTGAGATGTATTTGCGCCGAAATTAAAACGACGCGTTTCCGAAAGCCTCGCGCCAGCCGTTTCCAGTCTCCAAAATGCTTATTGGATCGTCTCGTTAAACGGAAGGAAAACCACGAAGCCATGCCGGTGAAGATAACCGCATCGGCGTGGGATGTGTGTGATCCCAATCACAAAGCACAGTGTTTGTGCTTACAGGCGGAGCCACAGTCGCAAACCGTCGCGTTTCAATGCCTTCTGCTCTCTCTCGACGGGAAATGCGTTTGAGGGTATTTTCCAGCCCGGTTTTCAACAGCAGGTTTAGTGGTCGAATTGTCCACCTAGCGAATTCGAAATCGCGGAGGGCTCCTCGTTTGTGGCGACAGGCACTGTGCTTTGTGACCCTAATCACATAACCCAAGTTAGAAAGGAAGTAGGTTATGTGAAACTTTCGTGGCTTTCCGCAGGAGGAACCAATGGATGACGCTCACAACTATCGTATAAGGGCCTGGTGGACATCGGGACGTGCGGGCATTGCGAATTGTGATTCCGCGCCGAACGCATTGCATTTCACCGCGCCTCCCGAATTTGGCGGGGTTGAAGGTCGCTGGACACCCGAGGACCTCCTGCTCACAGCCGTTGGGAGTTGTTTCGCGACCACGTTTCGAGCACTGGCCGATTACTCGACATTCTCGTACACGGACTTGGAAGTCGAGGTGACGGGAACCGTCGAGAAAGCTGCTTCGGGATATGTTTTCAAGGAAATTGTCACCCGTGCTTACCTGGCATTGCCGAACGAACACGATTACGAGCGTGCTCTTCGCTTATTGCACAAAACTCAGGAACTTTGTCTGATCACTCGTTCGCTGTCCGTCAACCACACATTTCAACCGAGCGTGAGCAAGGACGCCAAAACCGCGCAACCCGAGCAGATTAAGCTACTGTTAAAGCGGACCGCAAACTGAGCTGCTCCGATTCATTTCTGAAAGAAGCGTTATTACTCACATGTATGGTGAGCCGTCGAACTGCAACAGGTTTGAAGTTGAGAGAAGCAAGAGTCTGCGTAAACGTAACCCGCGGACAACCGGAGTAGAAAGGCGAGCCTCAAGGCCTCGCCTTTCATTCGCTTTCATCTCAGGCAGCTTCATCCCAAATTGCAGCTTTAACCTTCTCCGCGACCTCGGGTGTGATTTCGTTGATGTTGTGCGCAGAACGGGCATGTTCAGAAGCCTGCTGCAAGATATCTTGTTCGGAATCCCCTCTTGCCACGAAATCGCAGCTACCAACGACATCGGCACAGCGTAAAATTTTGGGCATAGAATCCTCCTTAGCAATCGCGCTCGGGAGTGTATCACAATAAATTCCTAGCAATCATGGTCGCGGTTGCGGACCGAAGAGATGCATGGGTCGGACTGAGTTCCTGACCGGCACTTGATTGCGAGCAAACCTTGGTTGGATACGGCACTTTTCCAATTAGAGCGAAATGGCGCTCCTGTGAGTGCAGGGAAAAGCTCGCACCGGAAACATGTCGATTGGCGAATTGTCAGGGGTGCCTGTTAATAATACCTGCGTTCTTCCGGTTTCCCGTTTGCAAGTAGGCGAGATAGTCTCGATAGAGCACGACGGTCGGCGGCCCGCCGGGTTGCACTTTTGTTTCCGGAGAATTGAAGATTCCCGAATATTGGTAGCAAAGAATCTTTTCGAAATTCGGAAAGCGCTGAAGATCCTGGATCAGGCCGGCAATGGGACGAGGAACCAGGGCTTTGTCTTCAAACAAGAATGCTTCCATGTCCATCCACAGATGGGCCTGAGCCTTGTCACACATGGCCTGCCAAATCGCCGCACTCTGTTCGCCCGTGATATCTCCCGGCGGCATGCGATGAAAAGCAAAAGGGCAAACTATGTCGAGGTGTGCCAGCACCAGCGGCCAGACGTCTTTTGAGTTCAACATGCCGTGCGCATTTGGCGCTAACATAATGGGTTTTTCAGGGGCCAGTTGGCGGCAAAATTTTTGGAACTCGCGAAAAAAGGTAATTACTTCCTGCCGATAACGGTACTTTGCCGCCTCGCCCTGATCGGGAATCAGGCTGCCGTATGTCTCCTCGGAGACATACCAGCCATAAAAAGAAGGATGATGTCCATATCGACGCCAAAGCTCCTCGGCAACTTTTTTGTGCCAGTCGAGAGAGTCTTTACTGAAATCGAACCACGCATACATACCCACGCCAAGAAAGACATTCATCTGCAGGCGGTCCGCTTCAGACAAAATCGCTTCGATGGCGTCGTGCGCTGCGACGCGCGCACGGCCAGGGAAAAGCTCGGATGGGTAATAAGCCAAGCCGTGATAGCCGGCGCTGGAGATGTTATTCCTGCCGTAGTATTCCTGGTTGCGAAAGCTCTCTTGGATAACCACGGTATCCATTCCTAAGCTGTGCATCCCTCGAATCTGCTCGCGCCAGTCGCCGTCGGTCAGCTTGCGGATCGTGGAATTCCAGTATCGGCCTTCCTCATCGCTCCAGTGCGCGATCCCTACCCAGGCGCCGTCGATCGTACGAGTGGAGCGAATGTTGGAGGGTATTACTTCGAGATTGCGCGTAGCGCGGACTGATCCGGAGGGGCTGGTCGCGACAAGAATCAGCACGTGTCGACCCGCCCACTGATTGGTGGAGTGCCGGTAGTAGATTCCCACGTTGCCATGGGAGCCTACTTTGACCTCCTTCTTATCAAGGAGGGCAGATGGTACTTCACGATCAAGGTAGAGCGAGATCGTATATTCGCTGGCCGAGTTGCCGTTGTTTTCTACTGCACCACGGATGTCCAGCACCACCTTATTTGTTACCGGCGAAGGAGGAATTAACTCCAGGCGCGCAGTCTGTTGAGCGGATACAACAACGGAGGTGAGTGTTGCGAGGGCACAGAGCACACAGCAACGCATTAATCGCACGGTGATTTCGTTCCTCTCGTAGTTCCCGCGAATAAATGACGATGAAGACTAACGTTGGCCTTCAAACACCAGACTCGCTGCTCCCTGCACGCCGGCAAATCGTCCGGCAGTGGCCGCCTTCACCATTGGCTTGCGTTTGCTGCCGAAATGCAGGAGAGCGGGAACCTGCTCGGCCACACTCGCCACGAACTGTGGTTGATCTTGAATCAATCCACCGGAAATTACGATCGCTTCCGGGTCAAAGAGGTTAAAGATGTTTGCAATGCCTTCGGCAAGATATCGACCCAGCGCCTGATATGCGCCGACAGCTTCAGGAGATCCTGAAGCCGCCAGCTGGTTGATGTGCAAAGCTAGCGCTGCATCGTCGAATGACTGACGATCGGGTATCGCGCCTGCTCGGTCCTCATATTCCCGAATCAACGCGGAAGTCGAGACATACGCCTCCAGGCAGCCGTGCCGGCCGCAGTTGCAAGGCCGGCCACCTTCTCTGATCACGTGATGACCGATGCTTCCAGCAAAGCCGTGCTGGCCGGTCAGCAGTTTCCTTCCGCAGACGATGCCTCCGCCTATTCCTGTTCCGATCGTGATCGCGACGAAATCGGATAGACTGCGCCCCACACCAAAATGCAACTCGGCAAGTACAGCCGCATGGGCGTCATTCACCACCCAGGTGGGCAGACTGAACTTCTCTTCGGCGAACTTCTGTAATTCAAAGCCTGCCCAACCCGGAAGGTTGTCGGTTGCGGCGAAAACCGAACCATCATGAGGATCGATGGCTCCGGCACTGGCAATCCCCAACCCTGCAGGCACGCACCCTTGCTCGCGGCTGGCAGCAATTACCTGGCTCACCACGCGACACAGGCTCGCGGTGATGGCATCTCGTCCCCCGCTGGCCAGTGTCGGCGCCTGCGCAACCAGGGTTACCTTTCCAGACGAATCCACTGACCCGGCCTTGATGCATGTTCCGCCGAGATCCACACCAACGGCGGCTGAGTCTGTGGCGTTTCTCTGCAGCGCGCGCACAAATCTCCCGGCGATTACCCCCGGTCGGGTGATCGCCGAACCGACAATGACGCACCAGGCTCCCATCGCGAGCGCACGTTGCGCTTCTTCGGGAGAGGAAATGTGGCCCTCGGCAACAACTGGCACCTCGATCTGATTGACCATGTCCGACAGCAAAGGCCAGCTGAACTGATGATTCTTGCGCGTCGGTTCGGTATATCCGTTCAGGGTGGTTCCAACCATATCAGCGCCAGCCGCTGCGGCTGCCACAGCCTCCTCCAAGGTGGCAATGTCGGCCATGACCGGGAGATCTAATTCACCGTGAATGCGCGCGATCAGAACCCGCCACGGCTCTGCGTCAGGCCACACTCGATGTGTGCAGTCCAGGGCAATGATGGAAGCGCCGGCATGAGCCAAGGCCGCAGCGGAAGCGAAATCAGGAGTGATGTGGGTCTCGCCGCCGGTGTATCGCTTCTGAATTCCGATGATAGGGATCTGCGAATTCTTGCGTATGGCAGCGATGTGTTCGGGGCTGTTGATGCGTAGCCCTATTGCTCCACCCGCGACAACCGATTGAGCGATGCGGAGTATGGTTTCGGTATCTTCCAGAGGATCGCCTGGTGCAGCCTGGCACGAGACTATTAATCCTCCCCTGAGCCTTCGTACTATCTCCCGCATACGCGCCTTCCTACTCAATTTTTCTGGTGCATTGTCTGGTTGTATAGACTACAATACCTTTTCGCTTGTCACAAGGAAAAAAATTAACGGGACTAAAACGGACGCTTTCAATGCGGCCGAGTGAAGGAAGAGTAGATGCAAAGCGACGTGCTGATCGGTTCCTCCCTGGCCATCGTATCCGGAGTCATGAACGGAAGCTTCACCGTTCCGATGCGCTTCTTGGGGCGCTGGGAGTGGGAAAATGTCTGGAGTCTGTTCATTCTCAGTTCCTGCTTGTTGTTGCCCGCGGTAATTCTCGCTGCTATTGCACCGCAAAGTTGGACGGTTCTGGCGCATGCGCCTCAACATGCAATCTGGATTGCAATCGGTACCGGATTCGCCTGGGGATTCGGAGCGATCATGTTTGGGCAGAGCGTCAGCGCAATCGGCATTTCCCTCGCCAATACTTTAGTCCTGGCGATCAGCTCCGCGCTGGGATCATTGCTCCCTATGTTATTGCTGGCTCCGGAAAAAATTTTTTCGTCAACCGGCAAAATGATCATGGCCGGAGTGATCATTGAAATTATAGGAATAGCATTGTGCGGCGTAGCCGGGCGCGAACGCGAGAAAAAGATTGGAGTCGAAGGCGAGCGCGGCGATCTGGTCGGTCGTGCTCGTCCCTTAAGCGTAGCGTTACTGTTGGCTATGGGAGCGGGCGTGCTCTCGGCTGTATTTAACATCGGGTTTGCATTGGCAAAACCCATAACCGACTTTGCGCGCAGCGCCGGACTGAGTGAGTTTTCCAGCACCAATCTGATCTGGTGGCTGATGCTAGGTTCCGGATCGATTGCCAATCTTATTTTTTGCGGGTATCTGCTCTTCAAGAACCGCAGTATGGCAAAGTTCAGGCAGCCTGGCGCAGTTCGTTTGTATTCCCTGGCCGGCTTGATGGCGGCGCTGTGGGGCGGAAGCATTTTCGTTTACGGGGCTGCAGCACCCCGGCTGGGAGCGTTGGGACCTTCAATAGGCTGGCCGCTGAGTTTGGCGACGGGACTCTTGCTCGCCAACGTTATTGGTATTGGACTAGGAGAATGGCGGCGTGTGCCGAAAGGCGCACAAAAACTGATGTATTCCGGTATTCTGGTCTTAATTGTCGCGATCGTCGTGCTAAGCCGAGCGAACTACTGAAACAGTGAGCAGGGGAGGCCCGCTGCCATGCATCAAACACTCAATAACGGAATAGCAGGAACGAAGCCCGTGGTTCCGGAAGTAAAGCCAAACTCGAATCATAGCGGTTGGGATTTTGCTCCCTTGGATAAAAAGAGCTTCGTCCCTATGTACTACCAGATCCAGTCGCAACTGCTGCAGATGATTCAGAGCGGCAAGCTCCGTCCCGGCGACGCTCTGCCCAGCGAGGACGAACTTCGTCGCGCTTGCAGCGTCAGTCGAATGACCGCACGGCATGCATTGCAGGCGCTCGAGAATCAAGGTTTTGCGTCGCGGCACAAGGGGCAAGGTAGCTTTGTCAGTCAACCCAGAGTTGAAAAAGACATCATGCACCTGGCGGGCTTCACCGCTGAAATGCGAGCTCTGGGCTTGAAGCCTTCTTCCCGCTTACTCAGTGCTGAGACCATCCCCGCGCCGGCCGAAGTCGCGAGTCGTTTACTCATAGCGATCGGGACACCTGTGTTTTACCTGCGCCGGTTGAGATACGCCGACGGTCTGCCCGTCGCCGTTGAGGAGGTGTGGCTGGCGCGCGAGCAGTATCCCGGTATCGACAAGATTGATTTCACCTCCGCTTCGCTCTATCAGACCTTGCGTGAGCGGTACGGTATCCGGGTAAGCCGCGCTGACGAGATATTGGAGGCTCGATCGGCAACCCGGCAACAGGCGGAACTGCTCGATCTGCCCCGCCATGCGAGTGTGTTGGCGATGACGCGTACCCTGTGGAGCACAGACGGAAAACCCATTGAGACGGCTCACTCCGTTTACCGGGGCGATCGATACCGGGCCGTATTGTCTATCCCCGCTACCGCGGTTGAGTAAGGGACTTTTTTCGACTTCGTTCTCCGAGAGTCGAGAGTTCCGCATCAAATCTGCCCGCTCAGAAACAAATTTGCAGTCCCTTTACAGAATTTGCTTGACAACATGTATAGACAGCAATACATTCAGCTGAGCTGACTCGCCAGTTTCGGAATGCATCTGTACGCCGGGTCAAACATGGAGACGGTTTATGACGATCTGCAGGTTAATTCGATGCACATCCTGGTTCGCGCTTTCGGTCCTGCTGACAGGCTTTCTACAAGCCCAGGTGGATAAAGCGACGATTAATGGCACCATCACCGATCAATCAGGCGCGGTGATCACGGGTGTCAATGTGGTCGTGACAAACGTAGAAACCGGAGCCCGCTACGCCGGGAAATCCAATGAGGCCGGAATCTATCGTGTTTCCGGGCTGCCGGTCGGAACCTACTCCTTAGACGGCGAGAAGAATGGCTTCAAAAAGCTAACCCGTTCTGGTTTAGCCCTCGCCACCGCGCAGGTCGCCGAGGTGAACCTGACCATGGTCCCGGGGTCGGTTTCGGAGCACGTCGAAGTCACTGTTCCCGCCGAACTGCTGCAAACCGAGACCACGGATGTGGGCACGGCAATGACCGCGAACTCGATGAAAGATCTCCCTCTCGATATCAACGTTTCTGGAGTTGGGCGCGACGTTACGACTTTCATCTATTCCAACATTCCCACCACCGAGGGCGGCAATTGGCAGGGGCACATCGCCGGTTCGCAGAACGTCACCAAGAATGTGATGGTGGATGGCGTCGATGGCACTGCTGGACTGCAAGGCTTTATTCAATCTATTGGCATGGAAGCAGTGCAGGAGATGAACGTGCAGGTCAGCGGTGTGACTCCAGAAGGTGCTGCGACCGGTGGCGGTACGATCCTGCTGGAAATGAAATCCGGCACCAATCAGTTCCACGGCAGCGGCTTCGGGTTCCTGCAAAATGAGGCGCTGAACGCCAACACCTGGGACAACAACGCTCTGCATATCCCGCGGCAGCGGAATCGTTTTGAAGACTACGGCGGCAGCATTGGGGGCCCCATTCGAAAGGACCGCGCGTTCTTTTTCGGGGCTTACGAGCGTTTTCACAATGCACAGCTCACTTTTGCCCCTGATCAGAATACCGTCCCGACTCCTGCCTTCCTGAAAGGCGATTTCAGCGCACTGCTTGGCGGGCCCTTGATGATCAATGGATCTCAAGCCACAGACGCCTGCGGCCGCCCCATCAACAAAGGCGAAATCTATAATCCGCTCAATCCCGTGGTCAGTGGTGGCAATACCTGCTATCAGCCCTTCCCCGGAAACATCATTCCCCAGAGTCAGCTCAGCCCCATTGCCGTAAACATCGCACAAAATCTTTATGCCAAGGGTTATAGCCCGACCGGCGCGGGTTTAGTGAACAACTTCCCAAACTTGTCAGGGGGGTATTCGAACGTCACCAGCACTCATTGGGATTTCAAGACCGACCAGAACCTGACTGCCAAACAACATCTTTCCGAAGGTTTCAATTTGTGGAACTACCAATCTCTATCCCCCGGCTTCCCACCGGGAATGCTCTGGCAAATTGGCAGTTCCACTGGCGGGCCGCTGAGCAACGGGGACAATCAGCCGCAGCAGGACTATTCAGTTCGCCTGCAGCACTACTACACCATCAGCCCGACTATGCTGAACGCCGCGTCGGTCGCCTATAACCAGCACATGGCGGCGGATAGGCCGCCGGCATCGTTCAACGCCAGCAAGGTTGGAATTGCGGGCACTAACGGAAGCAACTTTCCTAGTATCAGCTTTTCAGATAACGGCGGCCTGGGAGTGAATGGCATTACCGAGTCAAATATTGGACCACCCTATAACGACCGCTACACTCCCTATAACGCCGTCTTGGCTGACACTTTGTCGTGGGTACGTGGCAAGCACATGTTCAAGTTTGGTGGCGACGTGCAGGCGCGCGGCATGAATGCGGTTTACGAAGGGGGCGTGCGGGCCTACAACTTCACCAGTGAAACTCTCGCTCCTAACGATAGTAACGTCACGCCCTTCGTGGGTTTCGCCTTCGCCAACTTCATGCTCGGCCAAGTGCATGACGGATCACAGAGTGTCACGTCATCTCTGTATGGGCGCAGGAAGCATATGTCGCTATTTGCTTCCGACGACTACAAACTCAATAGCCGCACGACCCTGAATTTAGGTCTGCGCTGGGACGTTAATGGGCGCTTCCACGAGAAGGATGGCCACTGGTCCAATTTCGATATCGGCGTGAATCGTGGAATTTGGGGTCCTTACAATGGCGGCTGGGAGTGGGCAGGAAGCGGCGGAGCGTCATTTGAGCGCAACCAGAACTTCCACGAGTTCGGACCGCAGGTCGGCATCGCTTATCAAGCCCTCAACAATCTTGTACTGCGCGGCCACTACGGAATTACCTATGCGCCGCTGGCGATGAACCAGTGGAACGGTGTGCCGGCTTTCTATCCGCCGGGATTTACTGCGGGCGCGTTCGGGTTCGCAGGATCAAACACCGTTGTAAACAATGTTCCTAACCTGCCTGCGTTCGGCTGGGACACCGCGCCCGGCACCTATCCGGGGCAAGCTATCTACCCTGCTCGCATTCCTACCCAATCCAACATCAGTGGCGGTGTAGCTTACGTCTGGCCTGATGCGCTCACCATGGGCATGATCCAGAACTGGAACGTAGGCGGCGAGTATCAGCTGGGAAAAAGAACCGTCGTTTCGCTGAACTACCTCGGAAATCATGGCAGCCATCTGCATGATGGGAGCATTTGGCCGTTCAACTTTCCTACCCAGAGCAATTATTTGAAGCTTTTTAACTCCGGTCATGCGCAGGACACGGTCACCGATCCCGCCAGTGCGGCGGCAGCTGGAGTTCCCTATCCCTTTGTGGGTTTTTCGGGCCCTGCCTACGAGGCGATCTCGCCGTTCCCGCAAATTAGGTCGCAAGCGCCCGCTAATCTCTTCCTCGTGAATGCCGATCTCTCGGTCAGCAACTACGAAGCCATGGTGGCTGAAGTCAAATCGAACAACCTGCATGGAATCACGATGGATGTGAACTACACGTTGTCGCGTGCAACCGGCAGCGCCAGCCCCAACGGCGCGTTCGCCGATGCCAATTCAAGCTCCATTCCAACCCAGGATCCCTACTTACTCGCCCACCTCACCAATCAGTTGGTGCCCTGGGACTTCACTCACCAGGTAAAAGGTTACGTCCTATATGACCTGCCTTTCGGCTTGGGCCAGCCTTTGAGAACTGGCCACGAGTCAGTGGACAACTATCTCCTGGGCGGTTGGAAGATTGGCATGCAGCTGAGCTATCACACCGGCGAGCCGTTGCCCACCATCATGGCGCCGGTTCAGTACCCCGGCTGGTCAGGTGTTTTCGCGCAGAGAAATGCCAACGTGAGTTTGTCGAGCGGAACGTTCAAGGGAGAGAATCCGGCTTGGGTCCAGGGCGGGGGTATCGGCCCCGACCCCGGCAGTCTTTCGTTCAATCCCAGTGCTTTTTCGCAGCCCGCTGCGGGGACCTTTTCGACACAGAAGTACTCGTACATGGGCGATCTCAGAAACTTTGGGTTCGCCGATGAAGACCTGAACATCGCCAAACACTTCGGCTTTGGCGCCGGCGAACGCTATCAGTTCAGCCTTCGCGCACAGTTTTTCGATGTCTTCAACCGCCACCACTGGGGAGCACCTAATCTGGATATGAACAGCCCCTTCTTCGGACACGTAACCAGCGTCTCGGGCTTCCGTTACGGGCAGTTGAGCGCCCGCTTCGAGTGGTAATTGCGGAGGCAACATAACCTGGATCGAGGCTATCTTTGACTCGTGAAGTAAGCGAGCGATGAATGAAGACGTTGTGAATTCAGAATAGAGCGGCGATCAGCACCGTGCTGGTCGCCGCAGTTCTTTCCACTACCAGGCTAGTATGGCTTCGTCTGACTACTTCCCTGTTATACCCCATTGCTCAATTCGCAGAGGCCATCTCAGCAGGATTCCGCTGCGCTAATGAAGAGCGGAATACTCGATCAGAAATGTTGCTTATACCCCACCCAGCCGCGATTAAATCAATGACGCAATGGTCCCCGAGCGCAACTCGATTTCTAGATTCTTTCAATTTTTGCATGCCGAGCAGAGGCAAGCATATATAGGGCGCGTGATCGGTGTACAGAACGACTCGCTCGAGATAGAAGCACGTTCGGGCAAGATTCAACCTTGACCAATATAGCGAACTGCGTGCCATGTATTATTGAAGCAGTCAAGCGAGGCCTTTAGAGAGTGAGATGAGCAATTCTCAAAATTCAAGATGGAAGACCCGTTTGGTCGAGGGTGGCTTTCCCGATCGTAGCTTCGATATTGAATTCTGGCAAGAGCAGGGCGATGAAGCCATCTTTGCGGCGGCCTGGGAAATGGTGGAGGTAGCCGAGGAAATCAGATATGGCAGAAAACCCACATTTCAGAGAACTGCTACAACTCTTAAACGACTTTGAGGTTCGCTATCTGATCGTGGGTGGCTACGCGGTCATGAAGTACACTGAACCGCGCTACACGAAAGATCTCGACCTCTGGGTTGACAACTCAGCTGAGAATTCGTCACACGTGTTCGCGGCACTCACGAAATTCGGCGCTCCCCTTGAATCAGACAGAATCAGTCCGGAGACATTCACGAGGAGCGAAATAACGTACCAGATCGGAATCGCACCGATTCGGATTGACATCCTTACGAAAGTCACCGGTGTAGAGTTTTCTGCGGCATGGAAGAAGCGAGTCAGTGGAATAATTTTCGGTATTCCCGTTTTCTTTCTTTCGTTGGATCATCTAGTGGCGAACAAACAGGCTACCGGCCGCAGCAGTGATCTCGAGCAATTAAAGCGCATCTCCAAAAAAGCGCCATCTGGAACGCAGGATTGAACCCTTATAAACCTTTAGCGTGTTCCTTTGTGAAGCGCTGTGCCTTCTTGTAGCCGCGCTATACACCTTTTCGTGGATAACCCCGGAAAAGGAAAAATCTTACAAGGCAGCAACTTAGGCACCACGCCGCTGCGTGTGAGTCCCTGATCTTAACCCCGTGCTTGCCGCATTTCCGTCTCAATTAGCCGGCGCAATCTCGGCACGACTCGGCTGCAACAATGAGGAGCGGAACACTCGATCAGAGGTGTAGCTTATGGCCCATGTGTACGGCACTGCCGCGATTAGATCAATGATGTAATGTTCCCCGAGCGCAAGGGTTGCGAAGGCAATTACCGCAGCGTAGATCCACAGAAATGTGCGCAGCCACGAACGCGAATAAACAGCGAGCATCAGTGCCCAGGCAAAGTGCATTGAAGGCATGCAATTGCGCGGAGCGGAATCGGCTACTCCAGTAAAAAAATACGACGGCCCAGCCGCAGGAAATGCTGCATAAAAGAACCAGCAGAACACCCCGCCCAGGAGCACCGCCCAGCGCAATTCATAGCTTTGCTCTGACACCCAGGCAATTGCCATCACGACTGGCAACCATAGATATGGAATTTGCAGCGCAGCCCACAAAGAATGGTGCCAACGCATGAAACCCAGAAACTGGATTGCATCGAATCCCAACTGTCGATCAATCCGCAGTAAAGAAGCGTCAATCGTATGTGGGACCAGCCTAAGGATTAAATCTTGCAGAAACGTAGCAATGATCGAAAATCCGATAAACCCAAGCACAGTTATGAAGTCTTGGTACTTTTTCTTGGGGTCTTTTCGGCAAGCCGACGCGGCAATGATCACAAACATTGCCACACACCACGGCTGAAAGGTGAGCAGCAAGAACTTTTGAACAATTGGATTCACCGCAGATTAAACCAGCCAGGAATCAGGGGGTCTCCCACAAAAAGACTCTACAGCGGAATTCCAATCAGCACTTTCACCGCAACCGGCTGGTTGTTCACTTCCGCCGGATGAAACACCCACTTGCTGAAAGCTTTAGCAATGGGAGTGCTGACGCGCGGATCGGGAGTGCGCTTCACGGTCACATCGCTGACTTTTCCTTCTTTATCGATGAGCGCGGAGAACACCACCTGCCGCTGCGAATATTTTTGCAACACGTCGGCGGGAATCTCCGGCCACTCGCGCTTGGCCGGCATGGGGGCAAGAACCTGGCCAGTAGCGTTGTCCGTCGAATCATCTTGCAACGCGTACTGCAGAGTCCAAGTAGGATCTTCATCGTTCTCGTTGCGCTTCATCGGAATGTAAACCGTGAAGATGCGCTCGTCGTGAAAGACGCCAAAGTCTTCGAGGCCGCCACCGCTGTTGGCAGTCGAGACCACGGTCATGGCGTACGGCGCCTGTTGCTCAATCGTATATTTCGGCGGATTCGCATTACTCGCCTCGGCGCCTTCCCCGCCCTGAATGGTTATCCCCGGGAATGATCCACTTCCCGAACCGCTGCCGCCACCAGATCCGGTTCCAGTCCCGCGCCCTGAGCCAGCGCCGGCGCCTTTTCCAGTCGTACCACGGCCGCCTTTGCCGGTGCCATTGCCGCCCGCGCCTTCACCAGAGGTACTGCCGGAAGCGTTTCCAACGCTTGATGCTGCGCCGGCGCCGCCGTTCTTAGCCAGCCCCGTTCCACCGCCGCCCGATTCCGCATGTCCCGCACCGTTGCCGGAAGTTGCATTCGAGTCGCTCGCCGCGTTTGCCGCCGTGGTCTTGTCCTGACCCATACCGGGCGTGGTGGACAAAGGAACATTCATCTTCCCTGGTGTAATCGAACTTGGATTCAAAGTACCGCCCGGCGCAATTGCGAATCGTCCGCGCGCTTCGCCGTTGGGAATTTTTACGTTCGGCCCATTGGGAAGCGGCATCGGGCTGAGCGAAACCAACGGCTCTTTAGCTTTCCCGTGCATTTCCATGCGCGCAATTTGTGCCGCAGACGGAGGCGAAACTTCCCTTTCTGGTTTCTCGCCACGTTTTTCCGCTGTCACCTTGATTGGCGTTGGAGAAGGCTTTTCAACTTCCTGCTGCTCCTCGACCTTCTTCGGTGTCGGCTCAACTTTGGGAGCTTCCGGCAACGGCATTTCAGCCGCCGGCAGCTTTGGCATTTCTGCTTTCGCCACTAACTGCGGCGCATCATTTACCGGAACTTGAAATTTCGCGTCGCGATGCGTGCTGAAGTCTTGTTTAACACGAATCGGCTTGGGCGTTTCCTTCAGGTGCGGCAGTGCAGCCTTGGGCGCGATCAGGTCGCTCGGCAAGCGCGTCTCTGCCATTTGAATAATGTTCGGCAGCGGAACCAGCCGCTGAATCGGCTCGGGATGCACCAGCAATGGCCGCTCAACCGTTTGGAACGCGTTGGTGGGGTGCGGCGGATCCGACAAAATTGCTTGCTTCCCCGGATACGCAAACCCTTTGCTGGCATGTGCCGGCGCGGCTGACTGATCCGGCGCAGCCGTCGGCCCTCCGCCCGGAGTCTTCTCCCCTTCGGAGCCACCACCCAGCTCGGGCAGATACAGCACGTGATCTTGCGAATTATCATGCGCGACCAGCCTCTGGGGGCGCAGCGATGGGAAGCCGTAGTGGACCAGCAGAAACAATGCGAATAGCGCCAGTTCGTGTCCAATTACGGAGTACAGCAGGCCACGCGTCGGCACATAACCAAACTTAAACGTTCCGAAGGTCGGGACCGCGCCGCGCTCTGCCAAGGATACTGAATCAACCGAAGCCGAAAGTGGCTCGGCTATCGTTGGATGGACTTTTTCATGAAGCCTGTCTCGCAGCTCTTCGATTGCCGGAGGCAGATGGTCTTGCGAGCGCGTGCCGAGAGCGGGCCAGTTATAAGCCGGCTTGTTCAAAGGCGCCGCATTCGAGACCTGGCGTCCGGCGTCGGCCGACTCAGATTTATGTTCCGGAGACGCAGAGATTCCGTTCGATCCATTGCCGGCTCTGGGATCGCGTTCCGCATGGCTGGCGATCTTGCGAACTAAATCGGTCGCGGGAATTCCAAGCGGAGAGGATTCCGTCCAAGGGGAACGATTTCCGCTAGCACTATTCCCGGGCTTGGCTTCAGCTCGGCTGTAAGCGATGCTTGCTGGATTGTTGCGCGGCGAGGGCTTCAAAGTGCTGCCATCGCGATCGGACTTGGCATTTTTCGCGGATGCGTTTCCCACGTTTGCCCCTTTGGCGCCCGCGTTCGTCGCGCTTGGATTCTTTGCGTTCACGTCGTTCGCACTCGCTTCGTTTGCATTAGCGTTAGCCACGCCTCCTACATCGACACGAGTCTCTTCCGTGTCTTGGGGAGGGAGCAAACCTAAAGAAAGAAACTGCATGAGTCACAACACCCGAGGGTAAAAATAAACCACGATGCCTGCTAAACCGCTTACACGATCAGCCGCGTTATAGTACCGGGCGCGTTTGCTGTTCGCGCGCCTGCAGCTGTATCTTGCAGCACCTGAAGCCGATTTGGAGGAGTTCATCATTGCAAAAGGTCAGCCTTCAATACGAAATACAGTGCATTTGGGTTGAGATCCATCTCTATTTGCGAATTTCCGCCCAGGCTCAATTGGTCCGTGACAATGTCCCCTACGACAAACGTGTTGCTTGCGGATCCTCCACCAAGCGAGAACTGATCTGTGTAGGCACTCCCGCTACACCCAGACCCGGCTCCTGCCGTAGCTGAAGCACAATAATGGAAGTAGAGGTTTCCGGCGAGACCGAAGGCTCCGCCACCCTGCCAAGACGGTTGCTTAGTAGGTGTCGCAGAAGCCAGGTTAGCCGAACGATCCTGGAAGAACAACATCCCGCGTTGTTCTCCTAAAGGATCACCGGCGCCCAGCGGGTCACCGTAATTAATGCTGCAGTTGGGGGCGCACAACGCGTTCACGGTAGGCGTCTGGCAAGGCCCAAGAAGTACATTCCCAACCAATCCGGTGGCTGAAACGACATTTGCTGGCAAAATTGTGGCGCCTGGAAGGCCAGTCTGAATGCACTGTACCTGAGTAAGCGGCACCTTCCACGACAAGCTTTGACAGTCGAAACGCGGACTTGACGCAGCTCCGAACTTCAAAGCCCCGGAGTTGGAGGTTACATTCAATGTGTGACCAGCGCCCGAGAAGTAGAACATTGTCCCCCCGCTTCCATCGCCTGTGGCAGTGCTGGGACGCAGGCAAGTGTTCGAGTCAGCCTTAAACTCCCCGGTAAGGTAGTAAATTCCAGGATCGAATATGGCGAGACCAGATGCTCCCGAACCCCCTGGGTTGATGGTAATGCCAGCGTATGTGCCAGGGTGATAATGGTCACAACCGTCGGTAAGATCCGGACAGCCACAGGTTCCATCAGTGCATTCCGAGAAGACCTTCTGAGCGTATGTAACGCTTCCTGCCACCATACCGGTTGAACTCGGCGCAGGAATAGCTGCGAAGGGATCCGAAATTCTGGGTTGCGGATCGAGCCAGTGTCCCGGCAGAGTACCCCAACTCACGGCTGCACCCGACGCCGCCTGATTTTGAATAGCAGTTACGCCAATATCGCTGCCGTTGTTGTTGGGCCCGCCATTGGATAGGTTGATCAGGCCTGTTCCCACAAAATTCACGGCACCTGAGTTTGACGAGTTTACCTGAATGCTTCTCGCGGGCCCGCCCACGATAACAATCTTTTCTGTTCCGTTGCCAGAAAAAGTGCCGCTAGCGCCAGGGTTTAGAACCAGTATGGGTATCGGGGCATCTGACAGCACCGCGCCACATGACGCCATTGCACCTACATCCATAGTCCGACTGCCAGAGAGTAGGCCCACAAAGAACGATTGGATACGATCCGTTACGGTAACACGAACAAACGGATTGGTGGCAACGCCTGTATCAAAACAGATGGCCGGCGGAGGACTGGTTCCCGTGCAACTCTGCACCCCCGGAACTGACGCTGGAAAATCCACGTTAACTTCCGTTGAGGGAGAACCCGCCGTGAGCCCGGTCGCGCTATAGCCATTGAATGCGGCATATTGGCATGGGCTTGCACTGGTATTACTTGAGCACTTGAAAGATGTCCCAACCGTAAAGCCGCCCACCGCTCCAGCGCCGCTTACGCTAACCATATCGGTTGCCGCCGCCGTACACGCAGAATCGGCGGCACTTTGGGCAGCCTGACGGTGCATCCATAGATTCGCCATGTCCACCGCCAGCCCAATTCCGCCCAACACAAACAAGCCCAGCGCTAGAACAATGAAAACGGCCGCCTGTCCGGTTTCTTTGGAACTGCTCGTCCTAAAGTTGCTCATACCTTTTTCTCTGATCGATTCTTAAAAAACGATGCGGCCGGCTGCATTTGCGAAAACTGTTACCGACGGCCACTTGAAGAAAAATGGCTGATACTGATAACTAACCGTGACTTCTACCTCACTATTAAGCTTGTTGTTTCCATCAAGGTAGCAAACATACACATTGTTGGTGCTCGCGTTAACGTTGTGCAGCGAGAACGCGGCAAAGTTCTTCACCGCCGCGCTAACTCCGGTGACCGAACTCGCGGACGCTGTATTCGCAGAAGTGCACGGCGGCGAACTTGCGCTTCCACTACTCGGGCCGGCAGCGCTACTGCTGTTAATGCCATGCACGATCGCGTAACGTACACCTTCATTGGCTGCGTCGGCCATAACGCTATACGTGTAAATAAAGTCTGCTACTTCCAAGACCGCTACCGTAAGCAGCGTAAGAAAAACAATGGTTAGCATAAATTCAACTAGAGCTTGTCCCTGCTGATCCCGCGCGCAAACCACACGGAGACGAGCCTGCAACCTCGATGAATTTAATGCTCTAATCACTTCACATCGCTCGCATTTCAATATGGCGGTAAAACGTATATTGGCCGCCGCTGAAAGCAGTGTTTAGCAAAACCAGATTGAAGACTGTACCCGGAATCAAAGGTTTGAACTGATACTTTACATCTACACGATTCAAAAGATATGTCGGGGCTTCAGGATCCGCATCAGGCCCAGAGCCTGAGAGCGTGGTGCTGGTGCACGAGGATGATGCGGAAGAAGTACAAACCACACACTGCGATTTTGTGGAGGAGCCGCTGCCGCTGGTTCCGAGCGAGACACTGCAAACCTGGACTGTGGCACTGCTCGCATTCCCTACCGCACCCGTAAGATGCTGATAAATTAGATCGGTAACGTTTGGTCCTGCTCCCGGACAAGTAGCGGCCTTATTGCAGGCTGGGGCATAAGCGGTTGTACCAGGACTGTTTGGACCGATCATTGAGAATTCTGCCGCAGTTCGGGTCGCACCCGTCAAATTCACGGTCACAAAGAAGAAATAACCCAAATTGACCGCATTTAAAATGATGCCGAGCATAAGAGGCATCAAAAGAGCGGTTTCAATGAGGCTCTGCCCTCGACTGCACTTTCCCGCGCGCATTGGATTCTTTTCCTGCATGGCACTAAGCAATTCTCGTTCCGGTCCGAAAAGCGGCTGGCACGACGGTCGGTTCCGGCGCGTCATCGTCCAAAATCTCATCTACATCGTCGTCTTGCAGATCCGGTTCAGCCGCGTTGCCTTCAACATTCAGCTGGTTCAGCAGCCGGTGCAGATAGCATCTGCTGATCCCCAACTCCTTAGCGGCTCTGAGCTTGTTGCCTCCGTGCATGGCAAGCGCCGCCCGAACCAGTTCGCGCTTGAAGCCGCGGACGGATTCGTGAAACGACCCACGCGGCATCTCGTCAGTAATGTTGAAACCGTGCAGCTCAGGCGGCAGGTCATCGACGCCCAGCCGGTCGTGCCCGTTCGCCAGCACCACGCTGCGCTCGATCACGTTCTGCAGTTCGCGAACGTTGCCCGGCCAATTATGCCGCGCCAGCGCTCCCAGGAATCCGGGAGTCATGCTCCGATGCTGTTTATTGTGAAGTTTGGCAAAAGTGCGGAGGAAAAATTCCGCAAGCAGCGGAATGTCTTCGGAGCGGTCGCGCAGCGGCGGCATTTGGACCTTTACCACCGAAATTCTGAAATACAGGTCCTCGCGAAAGGCGCCTTCCCGCACCATTTCTTCCAGGTTGCGGTTGGTCGCGCAGATGACGCGAACGTCGACTGGATGCGAGGCGTTCGATCCCAGCCGTTCCACCATGCGCTCCTGCAACACCCGAAGCAGTTTCGCTTGCAGCGGCAATGCCAGATCGCCGATCTCGTCTATAAAAATTGTGCCGCCGTTCGCTTCTTCAAAGCGTCCGCGCCGGCTCTGGCTGGCGCCGGTGAATGCGCCGCGCTCGTGTCCGAAGAGTTCGTCGTCGATCAGTGAGTCAGGAAATGAGCAAACGGAAAAGGCGACAAACGGCTTGTTGGCGCGGGCGCTCATCTCATGGATTGCTTTTGCCACCACACCTTTGCCAGTACCGCTCTCACCGGTGATCAGCACAGTGGTGAAAACACCAGCAACCTTGTGAACCACGTCACTAATCCGCTCGATGGCTTTGCTGTTGCCGAGCAGTCCCTCGACGCGTCTAATCGAGAGGGCTCGCTCTTTTGCTACAGCGAGCTCGCGAACGACCGCCGCACGACGACAACCGCGATTGATCGCAAACCGCAACTCTTGAATGTCAAGCGGCTGCTCCAGGAAGTCGACGGCGCCTTCTTGAAAAATCTCGCCTGCAGCCGCGGAGTGCTTGGCCCATCCAAAACTGATAATCGGTGCAGCTAACGGAAGGTCGGCAGCGGCGCGCAGCAAATAACGCGAGTGCTGAGAAAGATCTTTCCCGCAATCCAGGTTCAACAGAATAACGTCGGTTTTATTTCCGTCGAGCTCGGCCATTGCGGCTCGCGGATCGAAAACCTGCCGGATGCTGTAGCTGGAACTGTCCAGAACTTCCTGCAACACATTGCCGAAAGCCTCATCTGGATCAACCAGGAGAACACGCTTGACCGTTTCCGCGAAGGCTGGACTCGCCAAATGCAACCTCTTTCAAAACCCTGCTGAGTTGTGCCGTTATAGCCCTGAGCAGGTTATAAGGAGCCCAACGCGAGCAGTAAACATTCGGAAACAACGCCACCAAAAAATTTACAGTTGCAGCTTGGAGGCTCAGAACAGTTACTGTTACCCCGGAACTCTGGGGGAGAATAATACAGAAAACCCTGTAATGCAATACTCAGGCCAAAAAAAGCCCGGGAATCTCTTTCTAAAACAAGCGGCTGCCATTTTGGCTTGGGAGCGCAGGTGTAAACTCTTGCATACAACTTTCGTTGTAATGTATACAAATCCTTAAGCGTGAGCAGTTTCTGAGAACTTGTTTTTTCTCTCCAGAAACCTCCTTTTTCGGGTTTCGAGGCCGTTAATTCGTTGCACATTGGTGGAAGGAGAATTGCACAACTAGACTAAGCCATTCTGAAATGCCAGTTCTCAGCGAAATTGACGCGGCGGAAGTTCAATCAGCGCTAGCGGCGTCGACCGGCGACCCTCTTGATTTTGGAACCGGGCCACGAGGATGGCTACGCGCAGGCACATCCTTTCTCGCCGTTTTAACCATGCTGCTCATTGCATTGCAGTTCATGTTCGTAGGCTGGACTTTGGACGATCCCGACATCTGGTGGCACCTGAGGAATGCCGCGTATCTGCTAGGCAAGCATCACTTCCCCAGCCGCGACATGTACTCATTCACGGTTGCGGGGCACTGGTGGGTAAACCACGAGTGGCTGAGTGAGCTTCCTTACTATTTCGCTTATCGGGCGATGGGATTCCCGGGCATCAAGCTGCTTACCGCCCTGATTCTAAGCACGTTATTCCTTTGCCTGCTTTATTTGTGCTATCAGGAGAGCCGAAACTTCAAGGCATCAGTCGCCGCCTGCTACTTTTGCACGTTGCTGGCGACGGTTTCGTATGGACCTCGGACCATCCTTTTTGGCTACGTTTACTTGGCGATCTTACTGATCGTGCTCCAGCGGTTTCGCAATAAAGGGGATGCCCCGTTGTGGATCCTCCCCCCGCTGTTTTGTCTATGGATTAACACCCACGGTTCGTGGTCGCTGGGAATGGTCATTTTTTCCCTAATGGCAGTTTCCGGGTTAGTCGGCGGCGCGTGGGGAAAAATTGATTCTGTCCGCTGGACCCCAAAGCAGCTTCGCAAACTGGGCCTGGTTGCCGTCGCTTCGGTTGCCGCTCTCTTTGTTAACCCGTTTGGCTGGCGATTGGTTTATTACCCGGTCGATCTCGCCTTCAACCAGCGCTTGAATATAACGCACGTAGCTGAATGGGTTACGGTCGACTTCCACACGATGCGCGGAAAGCTCGTACTGATGCTGATCGTGGGACTACTGCTCGCACAAATGGTTCGCAACCGGCGCTGGAATTTGGGCGAATTGCTGGTCTTCCTTTTCGCCCTCTACAGCGGCGTCACTTATGTGCGTTTCCTGATTCTGCTGGCCGTGGTAGTCGCGCCGATCCTGGCCAAGGCACTCGACTTTTTTCCGAGGTACCGGCCTTTGGATGACACTCCCAAGCTGAATGCTGCGGTCATCCTCCTGACTTTGGTGGCCTTGGTTTATTGGAGGCCCACTCCGGCGCGAATCGCGCCCAGCGTGGAGCAAAGCTTTCCCACGCGCCTTATGCCATATCTCGAAGCCCATCCGCTGGATGGCAATCTGCTCAATTTTTATTTTTGGGGAGGGTACCTGGGTTGGAAGAATCCAAATATCAAGGTCTTCGTCGATAGCCGCGTCGACATTTTTGAATACGAGGGAGTCCTGAACGACTATCTGAGCATCTTGATGCTGAAGAACCCAGACTCAATCATCGAAAAATATCGGATCAAATACGTTCTCTTTCCTCCAACCGAAGCCTACACTTACGTTCTAGAGCACGACCCGCGGTGGAAATTACTGTACAAAGACAACGTTTGCGTGCTACTTGAAAGGCAAGCAGATCCTTCCCCATCAGGGACCAAAAGCTGATGTTTTATCGACGACACGTCGACAAGCTACTCGTTCCGATAATTCTGGGTTTGCTTTTTGTAGTCACGTCCTATCGCGGGAAAAATCATCTTCGATCTGAAATGCCGGCAGCCTTCTTCGCACAGAACAGGGGCTCGAGCGAGTCGGCTATGCAGAAACAGATAGCGCGCGCATATTGGAACGCCGCGCGCTCCCAGGTTCAGTGGAGGTACGCTTATGGCCAGGTTTTGCCGGCTGATCCACCGCCGGAGTTCCAAATCAAGGACCCAAGCTTGGGCCTAGGTGCGGCGGATCCCGCGACGCGTCTGCTCTACTGGCGTCGCTTGCAGGAGGTTTGGTATTTACCGGAAGCCTGGAAAAAAGACTACGAATGGGACATGACCTGGATAGGCGATCCGCTCACGTCCGCTGCAAGTTGGCTCAAAGAACAAGCCGGGCGGTTGTTTCGATAGTTAAATTATAATGGGATCCGTTTCGAAACAAATTGCGACAACCAAGATTACTGAGCCGCTGACTATTGCTTCTGTTGCTTTGGCGCTACGAATCTTAGTTGCACTGCTGGCCTATGCGCGCAGGGATATTGTCAGCATGTTATGGCCCCGCGGCGTCGAGGCGCTCGGAATCGCTAAGTCGCTGCTTACTGGGACCGGATTTTCATCTCCTTTTGCCTTGCCTACTGGCCGAACGGCTTTTCTGACACCTATTTATCCGCTCCTGCTTGCGGGTATCGAACGCATTTCGGGCATCGCCACATCAGCATCAGCGTGGACCATTCTCGTCATGCAGTGCATATTCTCAGCAGCGACATGTATACCGATTTACTACTTGGCTGTCGAGATTTTCGATACGAAAGTTGCAAACCGTGCAACCTGGATATGGGCACTGCTCCCCTACGCTATTATCCTTCCTACCAACATCATCTGGGAAAGTTCTCTTTCTGGACTGATGCTAGCGACTGGCTTACTTGCATTTGTTCAAACTAGAAATTCCTCGTCTGTATTTGCACGGGTCTCCCTTGGTGCCTTCTGGGCTCTCGCTTGTTTGGTAAACGCAGCCCTGCTTCTGCTGCTGCCTGCGCTGTTATTTTTCGATTTCAGACGCGATCGTAAGCAATGGCCTCGCGCTGTACTGTGCATCGCAGCGTTCACAGTTTCCCTGATGCCGTGGAGTATGCGTAACTACTGGACTTTTCACAAACTTTTCCCACTGCGGGACAACTTCGCCCTGGAATTGTGGATCGGCAATCATGAAGGCGCAACTACGCGCTTCGATCCCGAAATCCATCCTGCCTTCAATCACAACGAAGTCCACCGCTACCAAGCATTGGGTGAAATCGGCTACATGGCCGAGAAGCGCGCAATCGCTGTGGAGTTCATAGGAGACCATCCGGTTTTATTTGTTATAAACACTGTGCGGAGATTCTTCACCTACTGGTTTGTGAACTGGCATGCGCTTTGGCTCATGGTGCCGGCCCTTAGCCTAATTGGATTTTTCGGTCTTGGTCTTTTGTTGGTTAGGTCTCACCCCCTTGCTTGGATGTTCTGGATTCCACTAATGATCTATCCTTTGCCCTACTACATCACACATCCAGATCTGAGATATCAGCATCCGGTTCAACCGCTCATGGCGATTCTCTGCGCTTACGCTCTAAGACGCCTACAAGACCCACAAACAGCTACCAGATCTGTACAGGAAGTAGTGGAGGTCGAAGCTTGAGCACGACGTTAGTGGAATCCCATGCGGTGGTCCGTAGCCCTGCCACAAGCACAAAGCCGGACCGGCGGGACGTATGGATTGCGGGCTCATTGGCCCTTACGACTTTCGCTTACCTACTGCCCTTCTATCGTTTCATACTGTTGAACGCCGATGAAGGCGTGGTGCTGCAAGGCGCACAACGAGTTATCGCCGGCCAAATCCCCTATCGCGACTTTTTTTCTTTTCTTCCACCATTATCGTTTTATTGGACTGCCTTGCTGCTCAAATTATTTGGTGATTCCATTCTTGTGCCCAGAGCTGCATTGCTGGTGTATGGTGGAATTTTTTCTGCACTCACATATCTTTTAGCCCGCAGAACGGTTAACAGATCCGCTGCACTTCTCGCCGCCTACGTTTGCGGCATAATCGCTCTGCCAACATCTTTCTATGTTCAGCACAATTGGGAAAGCACGCTTTTTGCTACGTTGGCCGTTGTCTGCGCCATACGACTGCTCGATTCAGCTTCAAGGCTTATCAGTTTTGCGCTTGGCGCTCTGGTCAGTTTGACCATCCTTTCCAATCAGGCGAAAGGTGCAGGACTCACGTTGGGAATCGTGATTGGCTTTGCACTGGTGCACTTCCTTAGGCGCGATCAGCGTTTTATAGGCTCGACGTGGAAAAACATGATCGCTGGATTTCTGTTCCCGCTGGCTGTGACTAGCACTTACTTCTTGTCTCACGGTGCCCTTCGCCAAGCGATCAGCGACGTACTTTGGCCCCTGCGCCACTACACCAGTGCGAATAGCATTCCTTACGGTTATATCACCATGTCGCCCGAACAGTTCGACACCTTGCGTTCGGCGTCAGCGCCGATGAAGCTCTTCTTCGCACTTACGCTGAGTCCCATGATTCTCGTGTCGGCTATTCCAATCTTCGGAATTATGATTTGGTTGTTCCACGTTGCCAAGCCTTATCATTCACCTCAATCTCCGATATACATTCTGCTCGGTAGCGCTCTCTTTGGGCTTTGGCTCTCTTTTCTGGCCGGTCGCCGCGATCCCGGCCACATCATCTACATGTTGCCTTTGTTTGCCATCATCATCGCTTGGATCGTCGACGCTCGTGACCTTCCTATATATTTTCTACATGCCGCACGGCCGCTGGTTTTTGTGGGAATGCTGCTAGTGTTCTCGCTCTTCGGCATTTCCGAGCTTTTCAGCCCGCTCAATGCTCATGACTTCCTCAATACCCGCCGTGGCCTGCTGAAGACTACTGGCATGGATTCTGTTTTTCCTTACGTGCAAGCTCATCTCAAACCTGGAGATAAACTTTTCGTTTACCCTTACCAGCCGCTCTATTACTTTCTAACGGCCACTTCGAACCCGACCTCCTACGATTACCTTCAGCCGGGCATGAATTCCGACGATCAACTTGATGAAACAATTCAGCAACTCGAGCGCGATCACACCCAAACCCTACTCTTTACCTCATTCAACGAAATCATCCACATTCCCTGGCCCAACACACCGTTGAGTGTGGTCGGACGCGAAGACCCGCTGGCTCTCTACATCGTTCGCCACTACCGAACCTGCGCCAATCTGCGCTCCACTACCAACGGTGATTGGGTGTGGCTTTATATGGTACGAATGGGAGCTGATTGCCCACCCAACCTGCCTGAGCACGCGCCATGATTCTTTCCATTGAAACCGGACTGGTTTTGGGTGCGTTGGTGGTTGCGCTATTGCGGCCGCAAACCGGCTCACGTTTTTTTTCGCGAGCTGAGAGAGCGTTCAACCACTTTGCTTGCCATCGAGTTCTCTCTGTGTTCCTCGTCGGGATCACAGCACTTGCGCTGCGTGCCATCCTGCTGCCCATTTTGCCCGTGCCGGAGCCGATCGTACACGATGAATTCGGATATTTGCTGGCGGCTGACACCTTCGCGCAAGGACGGCTGACCAATCCTCCACACCCAATGTGGGTGCATTTCGAATCCTTTTCGGAAATCCAGCAGCCCACGTATCAGTGCTTCGCGCCGCCCGCACAAGGACTCCTTTTGGCTGCAGGAAAACTCTTCTTAGGCCATCCATTCTGGGGGGTCTGGCTCAGCGCAGGAGCGATGTGTGCGGCGATCTATTGGGCCCTCCAAGCATGGATGCCGGCGCGGTGGGCCCTGCTTGGCGGATTACTAGCAATCCTCCGGTTCGGCGTCTTCGGGTATTGGGCTAATAGTTATTGGGGAGGAGCTCTTTCCGCCATGGCTGGGGCACTAGTCCTTGGAGCCTTGCCGCGAATCAAGCGCTGCCAACGGACTCGCGATGTCATCATTCTGGGACTGGGGCTCGCTATGCTCGCCAACTGCCGCCCTTATGAAGGATTCGCCCTTGCCGTTCCCGTTGTATTCGCGCTCGCAGCATGGGTCATCGGCAAAAACCGGCCTGCTCCACATACGTTCCTACCGCGCGTGGTGCTTCCCTTGATCTTATTGTTCGTGGCCACCCTCGCCGCAATGGGATTTTACTTCTGGCGCATCACCGGAAGCCCACTTCGCACTCCTTACCAGATCGAACGCGAAACCTACGCTGTCGCGCCTTACATGCTCTGGCAATCACCGCGAACACCGCCCGACTATCACCATGCTGCCATGCAAAGGATGTACGTTAATCAGGAATTTCTTAATGGGTACAAGTTCGCGCGTACTCCGGCCGGGTTCGTAATGAAATCCGTCTGGGCGTGGAGCTTCTATCTGGGCCCGGCACTAACATTCCCAATGTTCATGCTCGCCTTCTCACTGCCGTACGATCTCAAGTGGTGCCAGCTGAGTCCGTCCGTGCGTTTTCTCCTGCTCGCCTCGGTGATCGCACTCGGCAGCCTGGCCATGGAGACGTTCTTTCATCCGCACTATGCCGCCCCATTTACTGCCCTGCTGATTGCATTAGTAGTTCTGGCCATGCGAACTCTGCAGCGTTGGCGTCGGCATGGTCGTCCGACGGGACTTTTCGTGATACGCGCGGTTCCGGCAATTTGCGTGATCATGTTCGTTTTGCGCGTCCTGGCTGTGCCTCTGCGCATTCCTTTAACCCCGGGTTACACCTCCGCCTGGCACGAGACGGCGCCCCCCAGCGTCGGACGTCAAAACCTTCAGTCTAGGCTTGAGCAGCTCCCTCGACCTCAGCTCGTCATTGTGAACTACTCCGATCATCACGGACCGTTTCACGAATGGGTTTACAACGAGGCTGACATCGATAATTCGAAGGTCGTCTGGGCGCGAGGCATGGGTGCCGAAAAGGACGCGGAATTAATCCATTATTTCCGCGATCGCCAAGTTTGGCTGCTCGAGCCGGATTACAATCCACCGAAACTTATGCAATATCCGCTGGTTTCGGATATGACTGCGACTCGCTGATCCATGCCGCTCCTTAACATTGAATTCGGTCTTTCTGTGCTGGCGGTTGCCCTCGCCTTCGCTTTACCCTGCGTCGGAGATCGCTGGTTCTCAGCGATTGAGAGTCGGGTCAACGCATTCGCCGCTCGGCGCCGCCTGGCAGTCGCGACCATCTTCTTTTTGGCCCTGAGTACACGCCTTGCCGTTTTGCCAATCGAGCCAATACCGCATCCCGGGGTGCATGATGAATTCAGTCATTTGTTGGTCGGAGACACGCTTGCCCACGGGCGGCTTGCAAACCCCACTCCACGATTGTGGGAACACTTCGAGACCTTTCACGAGAATTTTGTTCCAGCTTACGCCTCCATGTACTACCCGGGGCAGGGTATTTTTCTTGCGCTGGGTCAGGTAGTTTTCGGACATCCATTCTGGGGTGTATGGCTCAGCAGCGGATTGATGTGCGCCGCGTTCTGCTGGGCCTTACAGGGGTGGGTGCCTTCGGGTTGGGCATTTCTCGGTGGTATCCTCGCAATCATACGCCTTGGCACGTTCAGCTACTGGGACAATAGTTACTGGGGAGGAGCGGTCGGCGCGCTGGGCGGCGCGCTGGTTATTGGTGCATTCCCACGAATCGCAGACTTTCAGCGGACGAGGGACGCGCTGCTAATGGCGCTCGGCTTGGCCCTCATCGCGAACACCCGACCTTTCGAAGGACTGTTCTTCTGCCTGCCCCTCTCTGTCGCGCTGCTCGGTTACTTGCTTCTATGCGTGCGCCCACCCTCTGCGTGGATGCGAGCCGTTTTGTTGCCCGCCTCGGCAGTGATCGGCGTCACCGTTGGTCTGATGGCGCTTTACTTCTACCGCACCACCGGACACCCGTTCACCATCCCATACAAAATAAACATGGACCGGTACGGCTACGTTTATTTCCCCTGGCAGAAGTTCCGCACAGCAGGCCTGCACTTCAATCATGAACCGATGCGAGCCTTCTATGAGCAGCAACTGCCGGAAACAGCGGCAAAATGGACTCAAGAGCCCTTGGAAGTGAGCCTGTTCAGATGCCTAAATATGTGGTCCTTTTTCCTCAACTCAGCCCTGACGATCCCGCTTTGCTTCTTGGTTTTCTGTTTACCAGTGAATTTGAAAATCGGGGACCTAGACTGGCGACTTTCGTCCCTCATTCTAGCCGTTATGCTGTCGGTTCCTGCGCTCCTTCTCCCGACATTGTTTCTTAGCCCGCATTACGCGGCCGCACTGGCCTGCTCCGGATATGTGCTTTATATACTGGCGGCAAGGAGGGTTTCAGGCTGGTCGCCTGCAGGACGACCTGTTGGCAGGGCACTTGTGCGAGCCGTTCCCATTGTGTGTCTGCTTATGGCTTTGGGTTACCTCGTGAACCCAACTTGGCGCCCCGTGAACGGGGCCGCTATTTCCACCTGGTACACGCATTGGGAACCCATCGACCGGACCGGCATCGAGCAAGCACTCCAGGGTATAAATGGAAATCACCTAGTAATTGTCCGATATGGATCGAACCACGATCTCAGTAAGGAATGGGTCTACAACGGAGCTGACGTGGAGCACTCAAACATTATATGGGCCCGAGATATGGGGCAGGAGCAGAATGATAAGTTAATCGGCACCTACTGCCACAGAAGCGTTTGGCTACTGAAAGCTGATGACAATCCTATGCGCCTGCTTGCTTATTCTACTCGTGGGAATACCGATACGGCTCCAGGCGGGGAACTCAATCGGCGGAGTTCCAACGGCGCAGTAGGCGATAAATAGCGTTATCAGCGGTATACCTGCAAGATATCCATAAGCTGGGTGGATTGAAGTGTTCGGCATCACGAACATAGCAACCGCTGCGGCAGCCAACCATCGAGACTTGGTGCAAAGCGCAATCAAAATCGGGATTAGCAAAACGGACGCGTCGTGTGCTATGAACTGATAACTTACGAGGCACGCCGAGCTTATTGCAAGTGAAAACGAGGGTGCGGACTGCCGCGCCAACATCAACACAACAACTGAGCCGAGGGAAACTATTAGCAGCACGATACCATGGGCTAAGTGCTTGTCTAGAAGCATCGCCACAACCCCGCGCAGGTTCAGCATTATGCTCGCCCCTTCCGTATACTTCCATGTCCCCGGCTGTACCCAAATCATCTCTCGCAGCAAGCCAAAGTATTGTGTGAAGCCTTGCAAACCTGTCGTGAGAATAGACGTCAGCACAGCTAGTGAGCTCGAAAGTGCAAATCCAGCAGCAAACCGCCACCGCTTCCAACAAAGAAAAAGCACAAATATAGGGAGCACAATCGTAAACTTGAACATCCCCAACCCCATAAGTAGACCTGCTCGGAGATCCCGGGCACCGATCAGGGACACGAGAACACCCGTTAATATCGCTAACAGAATGATCGAGTCCTGCCCCTGGGTTATGGCGCGAGTAACAGGAAAATATGTGGCAAACAGAAAAAGAGGCAAAAGCCTCCATGTCCGAGATAGCTCTCCTAAGAGCGGCATTAGCAACTTGATGGACAAACCAAGCATAAACAAGTTGATGACAAAAAAAGATAAATAAGCATGTCGGTAACTTAAGAAAGACAGCGGCACCAGAAACAGCTCTTCGTACGCAGGGTGACTTATTACCAATCCAAAGTGATGTCTTAAAGGAACGAGATGCTGCTGCACGTCTAACTGCAACTCATAATTGTACAGTTCGGCCCGAGGTAGTGTCCGTAGCATGTAAGCACCCGCGTAAAGCTGCCGGAAATCTGCTACACCGCCAAGTCCTTGCTGAACGCTCATCGGCCACACGAGCAGCTCAAAGGCAACAAGGAAAGGTATGAGGCCAAGAAGAAACTGCCTAGGCCACAATTTAATGTCTGTCATGGGGTATCCCACTATTTCTTAATGAAACAAATCTAAAGTCCTGATAGCGGCAGGCTACCACGACCTCACCAGCACTTCCATGATCTCTAGCCGTTAGCGCTTTGTCGATGCAAAATTGGAATCGAGCGCGCCTCATTTAAACACGGGATCACAACCGACACTTCAGGCGTGCCCTCTTGCTCGTCACATTTGAGGAGTGCGCACGCAGGATTCTCTGTTATCAAGGAAACGACTTACACTTCAGCAGAGGCTACTTACGCAATTCAATTTTCCGCGACAAAACTCCCAGTATCCGGCTCGCGAAATCGTCCGAGAAGCCGAAACGTGCTTTGGCCTTCGAATAGAGATCGACGGCCTTCTTGTCCAGCCAGATCATCGCGCATTTGTACAATCCATCTTCGGGACGGGGACGGTAGTCCGTGGAACGCGCTTGCAGCTCCGTCTTCTCCTCCGTGTAGTAGTAGAGGGCGAGACTCTTCCGCGAAACGCCTTCAGGACACGTGAGAGGATCAGGAAATCCGTGCAGAGACTTCTCATTCGTTGTGAAAATCACCGCGTGGTTCATCAACGGGAGATACTTTACCGCACAATTCCGAACCCCCGGGTCCCATAATTCAAGGCTGCCTCCCCATTCCGGCTGCCAGTTCGGATTGAGGTAAAGAATGAGATTTACCTGCCGCCGCCAGTTCTTGTGATAGTGATGTGCGGAAAAATCCGTGTGAACGTTCAGAAAGCCGCCGCGCCCGCACTGATGTAAGCCGCCACCCTCCAGGGATGGATCAGGTACCAAGCCAGATATGCCGGTCAACTGCGAAAGCCATGAAACAAATGCCGGGGAGTTCAATTCGTCTACCGCCTGTCCAATAAGCTCTGGAAACAGGTTACGGTGCGACAGCCCGAGTTTGTTTTCGTTCTTATGCTTATATTTAGTCCAGGAGTCAGTATCCATGGCAGGGAATTCTTGGGCCATTTCTTTAGCAAATTCGGGATTGAGGAAGTCCACAATCCGGATGTGTGGGCAAGGATCGTTGTCCCAGTACTGTTGAGCAAGCAAGGGCAGGGCCAGGTTCCACTTGCTGTAAGAGAAGATCTCCCGTGACGAAATTCCAGTTCCCTCGTGGATTTCGGGCAGTATCGCAGTCGATGGAGCCATATAGATCACAGCCTCCCCGCCACCCCAATCGCACGTGTGGTACCAATTCACTCCGCGTACGACTCAGTTTTGAAACCTAGCCTGGGCCTTCTTTTCCAGCAGCTTACCGACACGACCAAGGTCCTGGTAAGCGGAAAATTCGGCCGCGAAGGGCGAAGTGTTATCAACAGTAGTCACCTAAGACGCCGGAAATAGCCACCCCTATGCTAGGCTACGAAAGCTGCCGATGCGTAGTCCCATGTTATATCCGTCGGCGACGACGGTTCAGTCCGGAGCTGACGCCGAACCCAGTTCATCAAGCCGGAACTACCTCGGCTTACGGATTGCCTGCTGGTGCGTGGCGCTCGTTCTGGGGGCAACAGATGCATGGGCAAACCGATTCACCATGAATCCCGACGGTGTCTCCTACCTTGACATCGGGGATGCCTACTGGCACGGCGACTGGCACAACGCCATCAATGCAACCTGGAGTCCGCTGTATTCGTGGATTCTGGGATTTTTTCTCAAGGTGGTGAAACCTTCGGCGTACTGGGAATATCCGCTGGTCCATCTAGTTAATTTTCTGATCTACGTGACGGCACTGGCGTGTTTCGAGCTCCTGTTAACGACTTACCTCGAAGACAGAACCATAGTTGGTCGGCGATTGGCCGCTCAGGGACAGACCGGAGTTCCTGGCTCCTCATGGCTGCTGCTTGGTTACAGCCTGTTTGTCTCATCCGGGTTGATCGTGAGCACACTCATTGCGCCAGACATGTGCGTCGCTGCCATTGTTTTTCTCGCAGGTGCACTGGAGTTAAGAATTCGCCGCGGCACTGCTTCGGCTTTGACCTATCTCCTCCTAGGCCTTGTGCTGGGAACGGGATATCTGGCAAAAGCGGCTATGTTCCCTCTTGCATTCTTCTTCCTGGCGACTGCGCTGCTGGCGGGCGGGCTTTCGAGGCGATCGCTTAGTAAGTCGGCTTTGGCGGCATCGGCGTTCCTGTGCATGTGCGCTCCGTTCATCGCGGCTTTGACGCACAAGCAAGGCCATCTAACTTTCAGCGAAGTTGGCACGCTGGAATATGAAAAGCGCGTGGACGATGTGGATCCGTTTACGCCGACAAACGACCCGGCGCTCCTGCATCCCGTAAGGACGATTTCTGATCGTCCCCCTACGCACGAGTTCGCGACGCCAATCAGCGGGACATACCCTCCCACTTACGACGAAACCTATTGGCACGCCGGCCTCAAACCTCGATTCGTCCTCAAAGGACAACTAAACGCGATCGGGTTAAGCCTCTACGCTTATTCAGTAATCCTGGCGTTCTATGCCAACGTTACGCTTCCATTTCTTGCCCTGCTGTTGATCGCGCCGAGTCTGCGTTCATGTTGGCGCCGCTTTGCCACTTCTTGGCCCCTGATTGTTCCATGTGTTGCGGCACTGGCGGAATATGGGATTGTTTATACGGAGTACAGGTACGTTGCGCCGTTCATCATTGTTCTGTGGCTTGCGGCATTTTCTAGCCTGGCATTGATCGATTCTCCAGCATCGAAACGATTGACGTCGCTGGCTGTGATTGGAATTACGGCCACGGTTCTGGTGTTTCAGGCAGCACCTATCGCGCACTCCCTGCTACACGAAAAACCCGCAGGAGCAGAATATTGGCAAGCGGCGGACGCGCTTTCGAGGTTCGGTGTAAAGCCTGGTGACAAAATCGCGCTAATTGCTCCGGAGCCCTTTGGTGCAGGAGGTGCGTTTGTGGCACGCCTGCTCCGGTTGCACATCATCGCTGATACTCGTCGAGCCGATCAGTTTTGGGCAAGCGATTACTTAACCCGGGTAAGCATTCTGAATGCATTCTACGACGCCGGCGCGAAGGCCGTCCTTGCGAAGAACGTGCCTCCCAATCAGCCAGATTGGGTAAGATTAGGCAAGACAAGCTTCTTCGTGTATGCGTTCACCTCAAGACTCAATCGCTGACTTTTTAAGATGCATCATTTTCAGAAACTGAGCCCAAGTCTCAAACCAACATCGGCCGATACTGCGCGACAGCTGCGCCTATTTTTCTGGGCATTGAGCGTGGTTCTCGGCGGCGTCTGCGCCTGGCTTTCGCGTTTTCAGATGAGCCCCGACGGTGTTTCGTACCTCGATATCGGTGACGCCTTCTGGCACGGCCATTGGGGAAGTCTCGCTAACGCCTACTGGAGTCCCCTGTATCCATTAATTCTCGGGTGTTTTATGAACGCTTTCCGACCGTCGGTCCTCTGGGAATATCCTCTGGTGCGGCTCGTTAATTTTGTAATTTTTCTCGGAGCTGCAGCATGCTTCGAATTCCTTCTGACGGCGGCTCTTGAGGAGCTTCCGCCCAAAGGCGCTCTGCTTTCAAAATTATGGCACGAACTGCTTGGCTATAGCATTTTTCTATCGACCACGTTGGTGCTGATCACAGTCACAGCGCCAACGCCTGACATGCTTGTCGCAGCGTTTGTATTCGTGATCGCCGGAATCGGATTTCGTTTATACCGCAATCCCGATAATCAGAAGCTTGCTTACAGTTTTGGAATCGCACTTGGGCTTGGGTACTATGCGAAAACGATTCTTCTACCAGTTGGAATCGCGTTCTTTCTTACGCTGCTCGCCGCCCAACGAGTTCACAGAAAAAACCTGCTCACGGCAGGGATCATGTTCTTTCTCATGACGCTATTTTTGGTCAGTGCCATCTCCCGGCAGAAGCATCGCGTCACCATTGGCGAGAGTGGCCGCTGGAATTATCTGGTCCTTTTTAACCATGTGAATCCATTCTTTCCCGTTGGTGGAATTCACCAGGCCAAAAAAATACCAGATGTTCTGCCGATTTACGATTTCCGCGGAACAATTCCTGGAACGTACCCCGTTTGGTACGACCCCTCTTACTGGGAGGATGGAATTAGGCCTCACTGGAATGCGCCGGAGCTGCTCAATCGCTTCAAACACGCCTTGATCGCCTGCATCCCAATCTTCATCCTGCCGAATCTTGAGTTGAGCCTTGTGCTTGGCTTTATTGCATTTGCTGCTTTAGGTTTGTCTATACCGATTCGAATGCCGTTGCTTCTGATGTTGATTCCATCAGCTGCTGCCCTGTGCGCATACACAGTCCTTGTGGTCGAATTCCGCTACCTCGCTCCATTTCTCTGCCTTATATGGATCGGTTTGTTTTTTGGATTCGACATAGATGACAGGAGGATCACTAAAGTTGTGATCGCTTTCATGGTTGCTGCGAACATTGGCTCAGTCATTTGGCTGCTGCCAAACTTAGCAAAAACCAACAATCGCTTTTATCGCGAGATCCCAGCAGCAATTGAATTGCATCAGCATGGACTGCGTTCAGGCGATAAGATCGCTCTGATCTCGAGAGAAGCTGGGGTAGTTGCTGGGCAGGGGATGTACATCCCGCGTCTTGCTAAACTGCAGATTATTTGCGAACTCATCGATCCAGACAAATTCCTCGCAACTAGCCACATCAAGCAAGCTGAGGTGCTCTCGAAACTCGAAAGCACGGGAGCAAAGGCGGCGTTACTTTTGCCTGATAGAACGATGCCGGATTCATCCTGGCTGCCATTGGATAAGAGTGGCTATTTCTTTAAGCCGTTGGTAGTCAATGGGAAAGATCAGGAGCGAACGAAGCAGTAGCAAACTGGATTGCAGCCACTATTCGCCAATATATGTGTCCCGGCTGATTCCCAGCATGCTCAGGAACACGGACGAAAAGATCACTTCGATTCCAAGGAATAACGACAGCGAACTAAAGAAAACCGTGCGCACGGCGTAGAGGTGTCCGAACCCCCTCGCGGCCCAGCGCAGGAGCACGACCGCGTCCCCGATCACGCCGACGGCAAACAGCGCAGCGCCAAGCAGCAATCCGTGTTCGAGCCGCACGCGCTTCAAAAACCGAACCAGCCCTATCTGATTGCGCGAAAGCCGCTCGGTGTAGCAGAACACTTTCACAAAAAGTCCAATAGAAAAAATATGCGTGCCAAGCAGGATCAACATCATAGCCAGCGAAATCGTGTTGGTGTTGAGCTCAACTCTCCCCGCGAATGCCGGCCCGGGCAGTAGCCAGGCCACGAAACCCAGCCCGAGCGCAATGAGCACGCCTCCCGGCAGAAGAAACAGCCAATTGGGCGCAGAAAGCATGATGAAGCGCAGGTGGCGCCAGCCGTCGCGGAAGGTTCGGAGGTGCGGCGGGCGATCGCGCTGCTCCGGCCACATGGTGATCGGAACTTCGACGATTCGGGCTCCCGACATTGCCGCCTTAATCAGCGACTCCGATGCAAATTCCATGCCGTTTGTGCGAAGGCTGAGTTGCTGGGCGAGCCGCTTGGTCATGGCGCGCATTCCGCAATTGATATCGCTGACGCCAGCATCGAAAACCAAATTCAGCAGCGCGGAAAGCAGTGGCGTGCCCAGATGGCGATGGTGCCAAGACATCGCCCCGTCCTTGATCTCGCCCTGAAAGCGATTCCCAACAACAAAGTCGTACCCTGCTTTCCACTTTTCTACGAAGCGGTTGATTTCACTGAAATCGTGGCTGCCGTCAGCATCGCCGAGAATAATGAATTCGCCATGAGCCTCCTCAATGCCTTTCCGCAGGGCGCTGCCGTAGCCTCTCACGCTCGCATGCACGACCCTCGCGCCATGTTCTTCGGCGATATCGCTTGACCCGTCGGTTGAGCCATTGTCGGCAACAACGACCTCACCCTTAATTCCATGTAGGCGAAATGCGGACAGCGCTTTATCGATGCAGCAGCCGATCGACTGCGCCTCATTTAAACAGGGTATGACCACGGAAACCATTTCGGAGCGGTCCTCTGTTTCAACAGTGTCTTGCGATCTTACTTGTGTTTTGAGCATTTCAAAATTCCAAGAAAGACCGCCAATAGGAGCCAAACAACTCGCAAACTGGGCTGCAAAACCCCGAGACTACAAAGAACGTAAGATAGAACCGCCTCTGCGAAACGTTAACGCTTTCTGTTTGGGTGTTCAGTTCGGCACCAGCTTGTAAGATTGCAATCCCAGACTAAATGCCCCCCGCTTCTGTACCCGCTCGCTCGATGGCAGCGAATTGCCGCGAGTTCCATGACACGTTTTCTTTTCTCTCTTCGTGGTAATCGGCCTCGGTGTTAACAGCCCAAAGATCATAATTCGCGCCGCAGATATTTCGAGCGGCGTACAAAGCCGTGATCATCGAGTGGTCCTGGTTGTTGTACTTGTGCATGCCATTGCGCCCGACTAATTGCAGGTTAGGCATGTTTTCGCCAAGATAGCCACGGATCGTGTCCACCTGAGCAGCCCAGTCCTCGTCGTACATGGGATACGCCTTCTGCATGCGAACCACGGTGCCATCTTCAATTTCTTCCGGCCGTACTAGGCCAAGCTCGACGATTTCGCGGCGAGCCAATTCGAGCAACTTCTCGTCGGAACTGGACCAGAGCTCATCGTTTTCGAAAACGAAATACTCCATTCCCAGGCAGGTTTTGCTTGCGTCGGGCACCATTGCAGGCGACCAGTTCTTGAAATTCTGAATGCGTCCAACCTTCACGCCCGGTTCGTGCACGTAGATCCAACTGTCGGGTGCGACATCCTTCCGGTTCACGACCAGGCTGATGATGAGGAAATCGCGATATCGAAGCTTGTTGGCTGCATCAAGGATTTTCTGCGGCGGCGCCGGATCGAGCGCGCGGACCAGTTCGCGAATCGGCATCGAGCTGATGAAATCCGTTCCGGAATATTGCTCTGTCCCGTTTGGCCCTTGAGTAACGAGCCGGGTTACTTTGGCTCGCTCGTGGCATATCCGAACCACGGGACGTTCCATCAAAACCGGATATCCACTCGCATTCAGCTGATCGGTGAGCGTCTCCCACATCTGACCGGGCCCACGCTCAGGATACTGAAAGCGGTCGATCAGGGTTTTCACGTTGCTGTTCTTGCCGGGAAAGAGTGCGTTGCGGACTGCGGTGAGCAGCGACAGCCCCTTGATCCTTTGTGCAGCCCATTCAGCGCGAATCGTGGTGCACGGAACTCCCCAGACTTTTTCGGTGTAGGTTTTGAAGAAAATCTCGTACAGGCGGCGACCGAAGCGGTTCGATACCCACTCCTCGAGATTTTCTTCTTTGGCAGTTGGCATCAGCTTCGCTTTTGCGTAGCTGGCCATAATGCGTATGCTCTCGAACAGGCCCAGTCCGAACAGCGCGTTCTTGGCTACGAGCGGGTATACGAAAAATTTCTTTTTGTAATAAATCCGTGACAGGCGAGGCCGTTCGAGGAACTTGTCCCCGAGGACCTCATTCCAGATTTGATTGACTTCGTCCCATTTGGTGAAGAACCGATGTCCGCCGATATCGAAGAGGTAGCCCTTATAGTTGACGGTGCGTGCAATTCCCCCAACTTGCTTATCGGCCTCAAGCACCATGGCAGGGACGTTGTGCTTGGACAATTCCAACGCGGCGGTCAGACCTGCCGGTCCGCCGCCGATGATGATGACGTGCCTTTGCATGGAGGCATTCGCCAGCTGACGCACCTCTCCGACCTCAAGTCAATCTTATGCACTCTGATAGCCAAAAAACCTTCTGGTGCAAATACCTGGAACCTGATGTATTACAGGGACCTTGTAACGCCACGAACTCCGAAAAGAGATTTCCGTGTGGACAAATGTATTCACGTTTGTGAGGGCTGGGACTACTGCAGGCCGAAAGCCTATCTATTTGCAACGATTGACATTGCCGTTCGAATTGTTGTTTACACAAATCGCAGTGAAAAGTGAACTCTTGAAATGTACCCCAACGGTATTCGCCCCAACCTTGGCCTTTCTGCTTCTGGGGGCGGCAGCTGGTTCAGACGAATAGCAAAGATCGCTTGCATAACTCGCTCTGAGGCGCGTTTCTTCTTGTGCCGGTGCCCGCTTGGGTATTCATCATTCTGCCGTTGCTCTGATCGGCAACAACGGCACTTTTCTAATTTGCCGCTTTGCCCAGCACCTGCCGCTCGATCGGGTTCAGCGTGCTTTGCATTGAGCATGCGATTAACTGTTTACTTGAACTTTCCAGCGTTTTGGAGTATACCTTTCAGGTCCTTCCCCAGGGCGCCATGCGGTTGTATTTTAAAGATATGCTGATCGCTGTGACGGTTGCAGCGGTCGGGGCGTGGATCGGATATCTGGTGGTCATGCAAGTCATCGTTAAGTGACCACGAGTCCCGGTCGGATTGCGCCTCTATGTACCGTCACGTTTGCGAGCGAGCGATTTCCCTGCAGAAATCAGCCCTTTCAGAATAGAATAGCCACATCTCCGGCCCTTCTTGTCCCCAAAGAGCGGTTTTGAAGCATGTTCCTGGCGCTTGAACTTTGTCTAACGGCCATTGGCTTGGCACTGGCATTTATTCGTCCAGGGCTGGGCGACTCGTGGTTTTGGCGGCTGGAAGCACGCCTTGCGACCTTTGCGCAAAAACGCGCGCTGTCAGTGATTTGTGTCGGATTGCTGGCGCTTGCGTTGAGGTTGGCTCTCCTGCCAATTCTGCCGATTCCAGAGCCCGAAGTTCACGATGAATTCAGCCATCTGTTGCTGGCCGATACGCTTGCGCACGGGCGTTTGGCGAATCCACCCCACCCCATGTGGGTGCACTTCGAGACGTTTCACGTCAATTGGCACCCAACCTACGCCAGCATGTACTATCCCAGCCACGCATTATTTATGGCGCTTGGTCAGGTCGCCCTAGGCCATCCCTTCTGGGGGGTGTGGCTGAGCTCGGGTTTGATGTGCGCCGCGATTTGCTGGGCTCTGCAAGGCTGGATGCCTCCGGGGTGGGCACTGCTGGGCGGCTTCATCGCCGTCATCCGCCTCGGTACCTTCAGCTATTGGGCAAACAGCTACTGGGGAGGAACTGTTTCGGCTTTGGGAGGTGCTCTCGCTCTCGGCGCATTGCCACGCATTAAGCAACACCAACGAATCGGGGACGCCGTTCTGATGGCGTTAGGAATGGGACTGCTGGCTAGCACCCGTCCTTACGAAGGTTTGTTTTTTTGCGCGCCGATTATTGTGGCGCTCGTCTGGTGGATGCTCGCCAAAAATTCGCCGCCAGTACGAAGCACGGTGGTTCGCGTTTTTGTGCCAGCCGCCTGCGTGATGGCCGGTATCTTCGTAGCGCTGGGCTATTACTTTCGCAGCGTGACTGGCAGCCCGTTCACGATTCCCTATCAAGTCAACATTCGCAGCTATGGGCTGGTCTATTTCCCCTGGGACCGGATTCGGCCGGTCCAGTTTCATCATGCCGCCATGCAGATGTTCTATCGCGGCGATCCGGTCATCGGCGTGTATAACTTCGCGCGCCAGCACTCGTTCCAGCTGCAATCTCTTAAGGCCCTGGTGATTTGGCTCTTTTACTTTGGCCCGTTGTTGAGCATGCCGCTGCTCGCCTGGATTCTGACACGTCCCCGAAAGGAATTCTCGAAATCGCTCAGCCCCGATCTGCGTTTCATCTTGCTTGTGTGCGCGGCGACGTACTTCTCAATCATGCTGACGATTTACATTGGTCAGCCCCACTATGCTGCGCCTTTTACTGCGGCGGTGTACGTCTTACTTCTTCTCGCAATGCGCGAGTTGTGGGACTGGCAATGGCGCGGCACTCCTTCGGGACGGTTCCTGGTGCGCTTAATCCCGATTATTTGTGTTGTTCTTTTTTTTATACGGGTAGGAGCAGCGGCGGCCCATGTTGCGCCCAAACCCAGCTGGGTGCGCACCTGGTGTTCTCAGGATTGGCAAAACCTTGAGCGGGCGCGCGTGCTCAAGGAGCTTGAGCGCATGCCGGGAGATCAGCTCGTTATTGTCCGATATTTTCCGGGACACGACTTCATTCTCGACGAATGGGTGTTCAACGACGCCGATATCGACGGCTCAAAGGTCGTGTGGGCGCGAGATATGGGCACGCAGCAAAACGCTGAACTTCTGCAGTACTTCAAAACACGGCATATCTGGCTGGTAGAGCCCGACAGGAGACCGGTGCAGCTCATTCCCTACCTGGAAAACCAGCAGCCAGCAGCGGTTGCAAGCGCAAAATGACGGGACTGATTTCATGCTGCTGATCGAAACAATCCTGACATTGCTTGCAGTGGCGCTCGCCCTGCTTTGGCCGGGAACCGGCGGCAGCTTCTGGAAGCCGATCGAGTCGAGGTTCGTGCGCGTTGCGCGACGTCGAAAATTCTCCGTCATTCTGGTCGGAACCACTGCCCTAGCGTTGCGTGTGGCGCTATTGCCGGTGCTCCCAATTCCTAAACCCGCGATTCATGATGAATTCAGCTATCTACTCGCCGGCGATACGTTTGCGCATTGGAGGCTGACGAATCCCCCTCATCCGATGTGGGTGCACTTCGAAACATTCCATGTCATCCAGCAGCCCACGTATGCTTCGATGTACTACCCTGCGCAGGGAATGTTTCTTGCCGCTGGACAAATCATTTTTCATCATCCCTTCTGGGGCGTGTGGCTCAGCTGCGGACTTATGTGCGCCGCAATCTGCTGGATGCTGCAGGCGTGGGTCGGGCCCGTCTGGGCTTTGCTGGGCGGCATGCTGGCCGTGATCCGAATCGCAGCCTTCAGCTATTGGGATAACAGCTACTGGGGTGGCGCTGTCGCAGCTCTGGGCGGCGCGCTCATCCTCGGGGCTTTGCCGCGGGTCATGCGAAGTGAGCGATCGCGGGATGCAGTCATCATGGGGCTTGGCGTGGCCCTGTTTGTGAACAGCCGTCCATATGAGACCGTATTTTTCATGCTTCCGGTCATCGCTGTGTTCGCGGCGTGGATTTTCAGGAAACGAAGCTCGCTGATCTTTAGTCGCGTGGTTCTGCCACTTGCGATTGTGCTGTTGGCGACCGCCACGTTTATGGCCTACTACAACTGGCGCACCACGGGAAGCATTCTTCGGTCGCCGTACTTTGTGAATTTAGCTACCTACAATTCCGTGCCGTACTTCCCCTGGCAGCAGATAAAAGCACCGGTTCCATACCACCATGCCACCATGCAAGATTTCTATTTGCGTTGGTGGTTGCTGCAGTTTCAGTTTGGACGTCTACACCCGGGAATGATTGCGCTGCTCAAAACATACTTGTTCTGGGCGTTTTTTCTTGGACCGCTGCTGACGTTGCCACTTTTGCTTGCTCTGCTGAAATCGCCCAGCACCTTGTCCTTCCGCCAGCTTCGGTTCCGTACACGCTTTCTTCTTTGCGTGTGCGGCTTCGCCCTGCTTGGCGCAGCTTTGCCCGTTTACTTCAATCCGCATTACATAGCCGCAATCACCTGCGCAATTTACGCCTTCGAGTTAATTGCCCTACAGCAGCTTCGCCGCTGGACTTTTCGCGGCCGCAACTTCGGCTTGCCAATCCTGCGTGCTGTTCCGGTTTTTGCTTTAAGTCTGCTATCTGTAAGGATCTTGAGCCCCGCGTTGCACATCCCGAATTCTTATGCTCCGGCAACGTGGTGTTCGCCCGAAAAGGAAAATTTCGATCGGGCGCAAATCATTTCCGAATTGTCGCGACAGCCGGGCAGCCATCTCATCATTGTTCGCTATGAGCCCAACCACACCTTCAGCAATGAGTGGGTGTACAACGGTGCCGACATCGACGGGTCAAAAGTGATTTGGGCGCGCGATATGGGTGAGGAAGAAAACAAGGAATTGCTCCAGTATTTCAGTCAGCGGCGTGCGTGGCTTGTAGAACCCGATGCAAAGCCAGTGAGGCTGCAGCCTTACTCGGAGGCCAATTGATCACCCACGCCGAGCCGCAGGTTAGCGCTGTGGCGCCTGTCTCCGCGAAAACTCCGCTGATGAGCGAGCGCCTCATTGTCGTTCTACTCTTTGCCGGGACCTTTCTTTACCTGCTCGCGTTTCGCCGCGTCACGAACATGGATCCCGATGAAGGCATCGTTCTGCAGGGCGCCGAGCGTATTCTGCATGGCCAGCTTCCCTATCGCGATTTCTTCTCGTTTTATACCCCGGGATCGTTCTACATTACTGCTAAGGTATTAAAAATCTTTGGAGATTCGCTACCCGTCGCGCGTACGTTGCTGGTTTTCATGGGAGCGGTATTTCCGGTGATTACGTATGTGCTCGCCCGGCGCACATGTTCGCGTCAGATTTCATTGTTTGTAGCAATCCTCGTAGCGATTACCAGCGCGCCTTACCGCTTTCTGGTTCTCCACAATTGGGACAGCACATTTTGGGCCTGCCTCTCAGTCTATTGCGCAGTGCGCTGGCTCGAAACTGCGCGTGGCGCATTCGCTTTTGCTACAGGCACGTTCGTCTCATTCACTTTCTTGTCGGAGCAGTCCAAGGGGGCCGGGCTTTGTCTTGGCATTGTGCTCGCAGTTGTGATTTTCGCCAGCTTCGGCCGGAAATTGTTCGCATTGCCGGCATTGATTGTGGGCTTCGTCTGGCCGATAGCCGCAACCATCACGTACTTCGCTGCGAAGCATGCGCTCCGGCCGATGCTCCAGGACCTGCTTTGGCCTTTGCAACACTACTCAGTCGCCAACCGCGTCCGTTATGGAGACCAGAACTGGTCTGACCACGCTCGCGACGTGATATTTCGTAGCGGCCCGTTTGCGATGCGAACCCTAAAAGCCATCGCGGTCAGCCCCGGTTTCCTTGTGCCAGTTCTTCCGATAATTGCCATCGTGCTTTTGTTTTACTGGACGCGCCGGCTTCGTCTCACCTCGAGCGACAAATCGGCGCATTACGTTCTGCTGACGTGTTTGCTGGCAGGCCTCCTGGCCTCTGTAGTAGTTGTTCGTGCCGACATCATTCACTTCATGTATTTGGCGCCGCTGTTCTACCTCGTTCTGGCGTGGCTGATAGACGCTCGCGGCATTCCCATCCGGATGCTAAACGCAGTTCGTGTTTACTCGTGCAGTTATGTCGCTGTTGCGTTTGGCTTGATGGCAATTGCATTATTTGTGGCCGCCGTGGGCGCGCGGAACCGAATCGAAACCAGGCGCGGGATCGTATTCACGAGAGAGCCGGATTCAGTGCTGGAATACGCAATGACCCGCACGGCGCCTGGCGAGAAGATTTTTGTCTACCCCTATCTGCCGCTCTACTATTATTTAACCGCTACCGAGAGCCCGTCGAAATATGAGTACTTTCAGCCTGGCATGAGCACATCCGAGCAGGAAAAAGAAATCCTTGACTCGCTCGAATCCGGTAAGGTGAGCACGGTTTTTTGGGAGCCTGAATTCGCCAATAAGATCGCAGCTTCATGGCCAGGAACTGCAGCTTCTGCTATTGCACGCGACCCGATCGGTGAATATATCGCTCGCAATTACAGTCTCTGCCATGTGGCGAGATCAGCTGCGGGTTGGGATTTCCTGATCTTGCGTCGAGGCGGCTTGCCGTGCTATTGAAAACGGTTGCTAACGCAGAAATAGACAACAACCCGGCAGTTTTACAGCGTAGGGATCGCCCTCTGCGAACTGCGCTCACTTGCGTACTCATCATTTCATTCGTTCTCGAGCTCGTATTCTGGGCAGCCTTCCTGCTTTCGCCATTGCGTTACCGTATTGACTTCCGGGAACTCTACGTGTCCGGATACATGGCACGCGCCGGACACCTGCACAAAATCTACGATCTTGACTTGCAGCGTACTCTTCAAAACCGACTTGTGTCGCCGGGAATGGACGTGCTTCCGTTTAATCATCTCCCCTTCGAAACACTGATGTTTGCACCGTTCTCGTTACTGAGCTTCAACCGTGCGTACTTCGTGTGGTTGTTGGCAAATTTGCTGATGCTCTGGTTATGCGTCTACGTGCTCAAATTCGGCGTAGGAGACAAGCACTACTGGCTGGCATGCGTTACTGCAATTGTGTTTGTGCCTGTGCAGATCGGGTTAATGCATGGCCAAGATTCCATTGTCCTTCTCCTGCTGGTAACCTTGGCGTATATATCGCTGTCGGCAACGCGTGATTTGATCGCCGGAATGCTGCTGGCCCTAGGACTTTTCAAATTCCAATTGATAATCCCTGTAGCTGCAATTTTTTTCCTCAGAGGCCGTTGGAGGTTGATTGTTGGATTCTCATCAACAGCCTTGGTTCTGTTCAGTGTGTCTGCTTGGATGGTGGGTGGTTCGCAAATACACAGCTATATTGGTCAAATTAACATTTTCTCGCCTAAGTTTGAACAAGGTTTGGGACACCAGGTCGCCTGGGCAAAAATGGCAAATTTGGAAGGCCTATGGTTCGGCATCGGCGTGTCGCATTTAGGCCCACACACAGTTCACGTGTGCGCCATTTTGAGTTCTGCTGTTCTTTTTCTGGCGGTCGTCATCGTAACTCCGATAAACGTCGGTTCACCACAGTTACTTCTAATCGCGTTAGTGACTACGCTTCTGACCTCACCCTATGCATACGCACATGATCTAACGCTGCTGGTCTTGCCAATTCTGGCTTGCTTAGATCGCCGCGAAGGCTCACGCCAGTTTTCGTGGATAGGCTATTCTAGCTTTGGCCTTTATTGCGCAATGCTCTGGCAGTTCGTCGTTCCCAATCATTTTTATCTCGTTGCGCTGTTCGTGATGCAGTTCTTGTTAATAATGTTGCGGGCTGAGCGAAAAGCAGTTGCCTTTGTACTCGAGGCACAAGCATGAGCATCGTAGCGAAAAGCGCGCCAGACCCCATTCCCTATTACATCCGTGCATTTGCAATGGCACTCCCCGCGATTATGCTGGGATTGCAACTATCCGGATGGATATTCTTTTTACCGGGAGCAATGCGCGGCCATGCTGATTTCCGTCAGTTATATGCTGCTGGTTACATGGTTCGGACTGGCCATTCACACGAGTTGCTTGACTATGCATCGCAGAAACATTTTCAGGATATGGTAGTGTCGACCGAACAAATTGCTCTGCCCTACATTCGCCCTGCTTATGAGGCTCTTCTGTTCGTGCCGTTGTCGATTATTCCATATAGGGCAGCCTATTTTGTTTTCCTAGCCTTAAACTTCATTTTCCTAGCATGCGCACTTCGCCTACTGCGGCCGATGCTTTCGCGGCTGGGCACAATTTGGAAGCCGCTGCCGGAAGCCATGTTTGTCTCCTTTCTACCGACCGGAGCAGCACTCATGCAGGGACAGGATTCAATTTTGCTTTTACTGCTGCTATTGCTGGCCTGGCGCGCGCTGCGCCGAAAACGCGAATTTTCCGCAGGCGTCATTGCGGGACTGGGCCTATTCAAGTTTCAAATCACAATTCCACTCGCTTTTATGCTGCTCGGCTGGAAACGCTGGCGCTTCTTTTCGGGTTTTTTGGTTTGCGCTGCGGTCGTAAGTGGAATCTCCGTCTGGTTGACTGGACTTACGTCTGCCCGGCTATATTTACACTCTCTATTCCGGATGGGGTCGGGAATTGCAGGTGCGCGAAACGAACTTCACTACCCAGAACCCATGCACCGGATGATGAACTTGCACAGCCTTGTCTATACATCGATGCGAGGACACGCCTCAGCTTTTACGATCTCCTTGGCGACCGTCGTACTTTCCGTAGGTGTTCTTCTTTTCATCCTCCGCTTGGGTCAGACTCAAAACCCTGACCAACAATTCGTGATGGCCATTGCATCGGCTGTCCTCCTGAGCTATTACATCTACATACACGATTTGGCTGTGCTTGAAATTCCTATCTTGATCATCTTGGACCAGACAGTCTTCGCACTCTGGGAAGGGGGCATCTCGTTCAAATTATTGCCGATCTTCGCGCTGATCCTCTTTGCTGCTCCCACGCTAATCATCAGCTGGGCCTATCTCTTTGCAGTCCCACTATTTTTGTTCATCTGCTTGATCTCGATACAACAAATGCGAACGCAGGCGGACATGGTCCCGGTCTGAAACGCGCAAGTAACAGCGGCGGTATCAATTTGGCGATCTGCGAAAAATTACTGCTTTGGGATCTCGAAATATGCATTCCCAAGCCGGATTTTTGGACAACCAGTATGACAACTGCGAATTCGCTGCGTACACTACGAACTCGACTTTATACGTGTCCAGCAACTCCTGAGGATGATTGATGGTGCTGATTGCCACGTAATCCCGGAGAACCCCGTTGTACTCAAAAATATCAGTGCGGCTGTCGATAAACGTTTTCACCTCCGGTAGCTTCCACTCCAAGTATCCGCCCCACTCAAATTGATTGAACATGTTTCCCTGTTGAGGGTGCTCCTGCAAGTAGCGAAGCGCCGAAGCCGGGAAAAACTCGCTCACCTCTACCCCTAGTAGCTGATTGCTTGGAAACCAACCCAGGAGCATAGCCGCTACGATCAGAATGATCGCCGCATTCAGCACAACCCGTTCACGCCGAGGATCGTAAGAACTGAGCCTGCCCAGCTGAGGCGCGAGGATTGGCGGCAAAACTATGCCGGTTACAACCAGCAGTCGAATATGTTTAAGCCCGCAGAACAGAGCGAACGCGACCAGGAGAGCGTCGTCAATCCGCCAGCGCTTTCGTGGCATAAGCGCCATGACGAACACGGCCACAAGGACGATCATCACAAAGATGCCACGCGAATCGTTGAAGTCCACCGATGCCCATTCCCCAGTCAGCGTGACCATCAGACTCTGGTGGAACGGCATCGCGAATGGATAGAGCACCAGTCGATAGCCGAAGGGATTCACAAACAGCACGCTGATGCAAGCTGCAAATGTAATGGTCAGAGCGCGGTTTTCCGCCCGGCTCCAGGGCGCGGCTTTAAGTGGCCCAATGTCGTGGCGAATAAAACCCGCGGCGAAGAAGATGGCAAATATCGCCAAACCCAAAGGCCAGCTGCCATGAAAATTCCCCCACAAAACGAAAAGGATCGGGAGCAGCCACAACGGTGCGCGATGGGTGTCCCGATATTTGAGCAAAATGGCAAACACCAGCGCGAAAGACAGCCAGCCAAAATTCTGTGCTCGAGGCGTGAAAGTGACCATGGCCAGAAGTCCGCCAAAGATCGTAACGACCGCGGCGGAAAGCGGGTCTTCGGCCCGCTTTAAGCTCAAGAAATAAATTGTCAGCACTAACGCAGCAACGGTCAGGAAAAACACGAGAAAGATGCCGCGCAGACCGAGCGCTCTGCAGGAGCTGAAATAAACAATTTCAGAGAGCCATGAGTGATCAATCCAATTCGCGCCGACCGCTGTGAACGAGAAGGAGTCGTGCCGGGGTAGACGCCAGTTCGTCAGAATGAATTGCCCGTTCCGCAGGTGCCAGCCGAGGTCAATGTCCGCGATGCGCTCGCGGCAGGTCCAAAAAACCTTTGCAACCAGAATCGCCACAACCGCATTACTGAAAGAAAATGCGTTGGCAGCTCGGCGCACAATCCGCCGCACGGCGTTGCCCTGTGCAGGTTGGTTTTGGGTCTGAAGCATGTGTGATTAAGCTCTTCCGTTGGGTGCGCGGTTTGGGGAGGCCGACCTCCGAAATTACGAAGCCGAGCCTGTGTTCACAAATGTATCCATTTCTGGCAGACGCGGGGAGATAAAAGTAGCCAAGGGAAAAGTTGTTCCATGTACCCTAAAGCTTGAGAGCAGGTTTACGGCCAATCCTAACTTTGCCTAGAATTAGTAAGTTGTTGATAATCAATGCCATACAAGGCATCGCGACGATTTCGCGTTGCTCAGGTACTTTGGCCACCTACATGCCATGAATACAGCAGAGCGAGGACCCCGCGGCCCCCCAAAACGCGTTGGATCTAAGCAGCGAAAACAATCTGAGGAGACTATATCAATGAAGACCTTTGTTTTGAACTCTCTTGCCCGGCTGCACAAAGATGAAGCTGGTCAGGGCCTCGTCGAGTACCTGCTGATTCTGGCCTTAGTGGCTCTTGCGGCTACCGCTGGAATGAGCACTCTGGCGTCAAAGCTGAACAGCGCGTTCACCGAGATCGGCGCCATTCTCGGCAACTACATTTCGTAGTTTTTGGTTGTAACGTGGTTCTCGCCCTCGGATTCTGGCACCGCAAACCGAGGGCGAATTTCCATTTTCGACTTGCAATGTTTGCGAAAACCAGCAAAATACTCTGTGCTGTGCACCGCACAGATGATGGGCAGGGCTTGGTTGAGTACGCCCTGATTCTGGCTGTCATTGCTCTGGGTGCTGCCGCTGGTATGAATTCAGTCGCCATAGTCGTGAACAGCGGGTTCGCGACTCTGGCTGGAGTTTTCGGTCAATACGTTTCGTAGGCTCCATCGCGCCGCACGCTGTGAAGCCATTAGGTTGACACTTAACTCAGGGGGAGTCATGTACACGAGCATTTTCCAGCTGCTTCAGAGGTTGCATCGAGATGAGGAAGGCCAAGGTTTAGTTGAGTACTTGTTGATTCTCGCGTTGGTTGCCCTTGCAGCTACCGCCGGGATGAGCTCGCTCGCTAACGGCCTGAATAGCGCCTTTACTGAGATCGGCGTGATTCTCGGCAATTACATTTCGTAGTCGCAGACTTCACCGCATACACGCATACCAGAAGAAATCGAGTTTCTTCCGATGGATGCTGGTGCGGTGAATTTTTTTTGGGATAAGTCGAGCAACTGATCGGCCACAGAGATTGCTGCACATGTCTGTCTGGGATTTTTTCGTTTCGGCGGGAAGCGCAGACCCGTATATCAACCAACACTTTCGATCCCCATACATTTTATATAGCATTTCAGTCCAGGTGGTCTGCGATCAGATTAAACAAATTTGCTATGGCACTCCGATTGCGAACAATATCTTCTTAGGTTCCTTGGAGTTCTTTGCGGAGGTGATTTACGGCATTACAGAGACTTCTTACAGCATTCGTGATCGCCGCAGCGCTTGCCGGCGGAATTACGTACATCTTTTATAAGCGCCTCAGCGCCAATTCGCAGCAGAAGCGATCCACTCAGATTGTGGTAGCCGTGAACGATCTGCCGCAAGGAACGACATTATCCCCAAAGGACGTCACATTGGCCGACTGGTATAGTGACACAATTCCCGGCGGCGCGTTCAACAAAACGGAAGGGGTAGTTGGGCGTCCGCTGCTCTACCCTGTCTCTGCTAGGGAACCGATTCTGCAAAAGACGCTCGGGGTGGAAGGTTCTGGGATTGGTCTCACGGGAAAGATTCCGGAAGGGATGCGAGCAGTTGCAGTTCGCTCGAATGAGATTGTCGGCGTTGCCGGATTCTTGTATCCAGGGTCACACGTCGACCTGCTGATGACGTTCACTCCCCCCGGCGCCAACATGCCCATGACCGAGACGGTTTTGCAGAACGTTGAGGTGCTGACTGCAGGACAGACGATCGAACCCGATCCACAAGGAAAACCTCAGACCGTGAATGTGGTGACTTTGCTGCTGACACCGCAAAACTCTCAGAAGCTGCAGTTGGCTAGTTCTCAGGGGAATATTCAATTCGTTCTGCGAAGCGGCGTCGATCAGAAGAGTATCGCCGAACTGCGCCCGACAAGACTCGACGAGTTGGTTGTGGGAAGCAAACCGGCGCCGCCGGTGGTAGCCGCGCCAGGGGTCAAGCGCCGCACCAAACCAGCGCCTGCCGCACCGATTTACATGATGGAAGTCATTCAGGGAACACAACGTTCGGTCCAGAAATTCTAAAGACGAGGATCCGGTACCGAAAAAAATGAGACACATCGCGTTGGGACTAAAGGCAATGCTGCTTGCCGCCATGGGGATGGTGCTGGCTAGCGCACAAGCTGGAGCGCAGTCAGAGGGGCAGGCACTACATGTGTTTGTTGGAAAATCGGTCGTGATAAATCTGCAATCGCCAGTCACTAGAATCTTGTCCAGTAACCCAGCTGTGATCGATACGCTGGCAACTTCTCCCACTCAAGTAGTCGTGGAAGGAAAGGCCGCTGGCGCCAGCAGCCTTATCCTTTGGGACGCTAGTGGCCGTTCGCAAATGCTTGATGTTACTGTCGACGTAAACATCTCGTCCTTGCGGGCGGCGATCGAGCAGACCTACCCGGGTCAACAGATCACCCTTCAATCGGATGGCGCACATTTGATCCTGACGGGAACGGTTTCAGACCCGAAAATCTCAGACGACATTGCCAAGATGGCCGGTGCGTACTCCGGCAGCGTGGTGAACTCACTTACCATCGCCCCTGTTCATGAGGAGCAGGTGCTGCTCGAAGTGAAGTTCGCAGAAGTGGATCGAACGAAGCTGGATCAGTTCGGGGTGAATTTCTTCTCTACTGGCGCTGCAAACACCATTGGTACGGTCAGTACTCAACAGATAAACCCGCCTCAATTGACAACCACAACAGGGGGCGGGTCGGCTGCAACCGGGGAAGTAAATGTAACCAATCCTTTGAACATCTTTGCGTTCAGGCCCGACCTAAATTTAGGACTTACAATCAGCGCACTTGAGAACAAGTCGGTTCTGCAGATTTTGGCTGAGCCTAACCTTCTCGCCCTCAATGGTCAAAAGGCAAGCTTCCTGGCAGGTGGAGAATTCCCTGTTCCGGTGGTGCAAGGTGGACAAAATGTCGGTGTGGTTACCATTCAATTTCGGCCTTTTGGCGTCAGATTGGAGTTCACCGCATTTGTTGGAAAAGATCGTGTCATTCGTTTACATCTCATGCCGGAAGTGAGCACGCTGGATTTCACCAATGCAGCCGTTATTTCCGGGTTTACAGTGCCTGCTCTGTCCACCAGACGCGCAGAAACTGAACTTGAGCTCAAGGATGGTCAGTCCTTTGGAATCGCTGGCCTGCTCGACAATCGTGCGACGGTAGCAATGAGCAAGATCCCAGGAATTGGCGATATCCCTATACTGGGGAATCTTTTCCGCTCGCGGATTATCAATCGCAGTAACAGCGAATTGCTGGTTTTGGTTACGCCCCGAGTGGTCGACCCGGTCAAGCTCAATACTCCGCCGCCTTTGCCACCCGCGAACCCAATCAAATTCCTGGATAATGCGTCTTACGACAAAAACTTGCCTATCAAGGCATCACCGGCTAAAAGTCCGACCGAGAACCAGCCAACCCCGAGTCAGAAATGAACCCGATGCCCATCAGAGACGCGATTAACGGTCCGCCTCGCGAGAGTTTCTCGACGAGTGAGCCGCTCTCGGTCGTGGGTGTTTGCCTTGATGAAGAAACCTGGACAGTATTAAAGGTCTTTGCCGAGTCTGCGCCTCTGATCCGGCTACGCTCGCACATTTCGGAATATCGTGTTCAGGAAACGGACTCCTCGGCCGACTGGCTCGGCTCACCATCACCCGACATCTGCATCATTGATTTTGATCGTGATCGGCGGAAAGCCGCCCAAGCCGCCGAGTTAATACACAGCGCTGCTCCGGACACAGCGCTTTTCGCGGTCTCGACTGATGCCCAGCCTGATTTGATTATTCAGGCGATGCGTAGCGGTTGCAGTGAGTACCTCCTGAAACCTATCGGGCGCGAACAGCTGCTGAACGCTGTGGCGCGCGTGGGCGGACGCAGAAAAGAACGCCTGCAGCCATTTAAGGCGCAAGTACTGGCGTTTATGGGTGCCAAGGGCGGCTGTGGGGTGACCAGCCTGGTCACGCAACTCGGCGCTCTGCTTGCGAATTCGTTTTCCAAAAAGACTCTGGTGGTCGACCTGCATTCCGATTTCGGCGATGCCGCTCTTTACTTGGGTCTAACCAAATATCGTTATCACTTCTTTGAACTGGTCGAGAACAATGATCGCCTGGATGGGGAATTGCTCCAGGGCTTTTTGGCACGTCATTCCAGCGGCCTGGAGTTGATTCCAGCGCCTGAAGGCAATGACATGCCTCGCCGTATTCTTCCCGGCGCAGTGGCACAGACGTTTGACTTCCTGCGCCTGCGTTACGAATTCATCCTGGTGGATATGCCGCCGGGCCTAGGCGAGGAAAATCTGGAGATGATCCGCCATTGCGATCAGCTCCAGGTGGTCACGGTTGCTGAGGTTTCAGCGTTGCGGAACGTCGTCCGCCATTTTGACTACTTGACGCGAAAGGAGATTCCGAAGGAACGCTTTCGCGTCATTTTGAATCGCTACCAGAAAAGGTCTCTGATCAGCGACAGCGAAATCGAAAAGACCCTGGGACAGAAAATCTTCTGGAAAGTCCCTAATCAATACGCCCATGTGGTCAGGGCTATCAACGGTGGCGATCCAATTGCATTACTTTCTGGGTCAGAGGTTACCCGGAACTTGCGGGATTTGGCTTATACCCTCGGCGTCAAAGGCACGGGGGGCGAGAAGAAGAAAGAGGGCTCAGGGCTTCTGGGCCTGTTGGGTAGGTAGTAAGGGGGATGTATGGGGGAGTTTAGTTCGGTTTCAGCCCCGGCAGCAACGGCTATCACTGCGGCAGCAGACGCAAAGCGTACCGGGCTGAGTTTCAAAGATTATCAGGATCTCAAATCCTCGGTTCATCGCGACTTGATCAGCCGGGTAGACTTGCAGCGGGTCGCGAACCAGCGAGATGAATACACACGCGCGCAAGTTCTCTCCGTCATTCAGGATCTGGTTGCGGACCTCAAAACGCCACTCAGCGGCCGCGAACGAGAACGCCTCTCGCTCGAAGTGCTGGACGAAGTTTTCGGTCTCGGGCCGCTCGAGCCGTTGCTACAGGACCCCACTATCAATGACATTCTGGTCAATGGGGCAAAGCAGGTCTACGTGGAACGTGCGGGCATGCTCGAAGAGTGCAATGTCATGTTCAAAGACGATGCGCACCTCATGAACATTATTGATAAGATCGTCTCGGGAGTGGGACGCCGAGTAGACGAGTCTTCGCCCATGGTCGATGCGCGACTCGCGGATGGCTCACGCGTCAACGTCATCATTCCACCCCTGGCCATAGACGGCCCGCATCTTTCGATTCGCCGTTTCGGCCACATCCCGATCTCGGAAGACGACCTTTTAAAAAACCAGACCTTGACGCAGCCGATGCTGGAACTTTTGCGCGGCGCAGTGAAATCTCGACTCAACGTTGTCATTTCTGGCGGCACCGGCGCCGGGAAAACCACGCTGTTAAACGTTCTATCCGGCTACATTTCCGACAGAGAGCGCATCGTCACCATTGAAGACTCCGCCGAACTACAGATGAAACAACGGCATTGTGTCCGTCTGGAAACGCGCCCCTCCAATATCGAAGGTAAAGGCCAAGTGATGCAGCGGCAACTGGTAATCAACAGTTTGCGTATGCGTCCCGATCGCATCGTCGTGGGCGAAGTCCGCGGCGAAGAGGCGCTCGATATGTTGCAGGCCATGAATACCGGTCACGATGGTTCGCTCACGACCGTCCATGCCAATAATCCACGTGACGCGTTGGCCCGCATCGAAACTATGGCCATGATGGCAAATTTGAATTTGCCTGAAAGGGCCGTTCGCAGGCAGATTGCATCGGCAATTCAACTGGTCGTGCAGATCGCGCGATTTAACGACGGCAGCCGGCGGGTGACGCACCTAAGCGAAATCACCGGCATGGAAGAGGATGTCGTCAGCATGCAGGACGTGTTTGTATTCGAAAAGCAAGGCGTAGCGCCTGATGGTCGCGTACTTGGGGCTTTTACGGCTACCGGAATTCGCCCCAAATTTGCCGAGCGGCTAAAGGCGTCAGGTATCAATGTGCCTGCGTCTTGGTTTGATCATTCATTCACTATTTAAACGGTTAGGAAATCGAGATGCCAGTTCTCATGTTTTTGATGTTGCTGATTCTTAGCTTCGTGGTCGCATATTTTCTCTTGCGGCCAACGAAGTCGGAAACGGCAGTTCAGCAACATTTGGAAAACATCAAGGGAAGCCGTTCCGATGAAGAAGTACTGACCATCCTCAAAGAGGAAGGCTACAGCACAAACCCTGAAATCGCACAGCTCGTACGGCAGATTCCCGGTGCGCTTGGAACACTGAATCTCATTCGGCAGGCGGGTCAAAAGTTCAGTGTGGCGCTGGTTATGGGCGTCGCCCTACTCGCGACCGTGGTCGTGGCCGGGATCGTTTCCCTGCTGGTCTCAGACATTGTTTTGCCTATTCTTTGCGGGCTCGCGGCCGGGTTCATCCCTTATCTTTATCTTCTAATTATGCGGGAGGTAAGGTTCCGTCAGTGCGATAAGCTTCTGCCCGAAGCCATCGACCTGATGGCTCGCGCTCTGCGGGCGGGACATGCACTCACCGCTACTCTTGAGATGGTAGGCCAGGAGATCGGCGAACCGGTTGGATCCGAGTTCAGGCGTCTTCACGAGGAACATGCGCTGGGTTTGCCACTTCGCGAGGCGACCCTCAATCTGGTGAGCAGGCTCCCGCGCGATGATATGCGGTTTTTAGCCACCGCGATGCTTCTGCAGAAAGAAACCGGCGGAAACCTGGCAGTGATTCTCGACAAAACGTCTGTCATTGCACGCGAGCGCGCTCGCCTACGCGGGCAGTTGAATATTTATACGGCACAAGGTCGCATCACTGGTTGGATTCTGTGTTTTTTGCCGTTCATCATGTTTGGCCTGCTTAGCCTGCTCAATTGGGACTTTGAAAAGCTGCTGTTCACCGAACATATGGGCCGGGTACTCGTTTACATCGGTCTTGGTCTCATGGGATTAGGGGTACTCGCTATTCGCAAAATCATCGACGTTAAGGTTTAGGAATGTTCTTAATCGTTCTGGCTGTCTGTTTATTCATCGGGTTTCTGTTCGTATGCCTGTTGCTGATGCCTCAGCGTACGGCGGCTGGTGTATTGCTTGAACAAGCAACCCGGCCAGTGCGCATGGACGAAGAAGTTCCCGCGTGGCGCTCAGCTCTTGATGTTGAATACTTGGCCAAACCGTTCACTCTGGTTCGGAGCCTGTTCTCTCCGGAACCCGATCCGAAGCTGGTCCGTCGGCTGATGCTCGCCGGTTACCGCAAACCCGCACACGCAGACATCTATCTCGGATGCCGCTTGGCCATTCCCGCGATGTTGGGCTTATTGGTTGCCTTATTTGTTGAAGACAACACTGTGATGTGGTTCTTCCTTGCGGTTGGGCTCGGCTTTTTTGTTCCAGATTTCTGGCTCTCCTGGGCAATCAATAAACGTCGCGACAAAATTCGTCTCAGCCTGCCCGATGGTCTGGATTTTCTGGCAATTTCTCTCGAAGCTGGACTTGGCCTTGATCAGGGCATCGTGCGGCTGGCTCAGGAACTTCGCGTGAGCCATCCCGCACTGAGTGAAGAGTTGATGCAGATCAACCTGGAACAGCGTGCGGGCATGCCTCGCATCGCCGCTTGGAAGGGTTTTTCTGATCGTGTGGACCTTGAAAACGTTCGTTCCTTCGTCGGCATGCTGGTTCAGACGGACCGCTTCGGGACTCCAATTTCGAAGTCATTGGGAGCTTTCTCCGATGCGCTGCGTGTACAGCGACGCCAGAAGGCGGAGGAAATGGCAGCCAAGACGACTATCAAGCTGTTGTTCCCCCTCGCACTGTTTATAGCGCCCTCGATGGGCATTGTGCTGCTGGGGCCACCGGCGATCGGCCTGGCGAAGTACTTTGAGCATTTCTTGAAGTAGCGATTTTTGTACGTTTGGGAGTTCAATTCACGGAGAGGTGAGGCATGGACAACGTTACTTTAATTCGCGTGGTCTCTGGCGTTCTGGCCGTGGTGGTGTTTTTCACCCTGGTTTACAGAATGAAGAAAAAAGCACCCCGCTAGACCATATCTGTCAATTTTTTGGAAGGACGTTCGCATGTCCGACAAGCAACGGCACGTTTTTGTCTATAACAAGACGAAGGAGACTTTCCTTGCCTTTCGGGTCAAGGTAGCTGACTCAGTTCTGGGCCGGCTAATTGGCTTGCTGGGCCGGAGGTCTCTGCAACCAGACAGTGGTGTGTGGATCGTCCCCGCTAACGCGGTGCACACCATTGGCATGCTGTTCACCTTCGACCTCGTTTTGATCGACAAGAACTTCAAGGTCGTCGGGCTTCGAGAACTGGTTCGCCCTTTCAAGGTTACCAAGCCGAACTTCAAGGCCGAGAGTGTGCTGGAACTCCCAGCACACACCATTTTCCGGAGCCGTACCCAAATCGGCGATCAGTTGCTGATCGAACGATATGAGGCCCGGAAACCTTCGACGTCCGGCATTCCGGAAACGATTGGTGTGGAGATGCCGCACGGCCAGTCCGAAATACCGAGCGAACCGGCCGTGCCAATCGCGCCCCAGCGTTCGACTGCGGAAATTTCGCGCTCGCGACTTACGGCTAGTAAAATTCGCTCACACTAGTGTGTGCGTTGCGGAGAGCACGGCGCAAGGCAGCTTGCGCTCTGGCCGAAGCTTCGTGCTGTCTGCAACGTCTCAGTGCGGCAAGTCGAGCCGCGTCCAGCCAAGCAATCTGGCGTTCTGTGCAGGCGCTTCCTACTAGCGTCAAGCCAGGCTCGCAAAATCTTTCAGCGTGGAATCAGCACCGTGTAGCGCGTCACCGTGTAGCCGAGTGCTGCTCCCAGGAATACATCTGACGGAAAGTGCGACAACGTGGTCACGCGAGAGAAGCTGATCGCGGTCGCGAACCCATATGCCACCCACGGCACCCACGCGTGCCTGTGATACCGGCTGGCCACGACCGTGGCCACAGAAAAAACTCCCGCAGCGTGCCCCGATGGAAAACTGCTGCCCTTGAACGGCGATTTCCCACCATTAAAAAAAGTGTCGCTAAAAGGCGCTCCAGGACGCACATCCGAGGGTCTTTGCCGACGCGTGACGGCCTTTAGCGCCAGGTCGACGATTGCGCTGTCCGCATATGCCTCGCCCGCAAGCATGGCGGTGTCCACCTGATAGTCGTCATGCCGAACGTAACCCGCAACCATCAGCGACGCTGGCACGGCGATGACTTCCCCGGTCGTAATGTAAGAATCGAACACATCATTCACGTCATCCAGATTGCGCTGATGCGAACGAAAATAGGGCATCGTGTGCGGATCCGAAGCGATCAGCCCGGCAGTGATACCGGTGATGGCCAGCGTCGGGACCCAGTGATGTCCTTTGGCTAGTTGCCCCGGAAACCCAAGCCAGATCTCCTTTTGATCGTGAAGAAAATCTTTGGGCAATCGATGCCAGGAGGTCACCCGTTCATAGGGCTGATCCGAAGGCCGTGCCGTCGTTGAAGGACTGTCCGGTAAATTGCTACTCGTCTGCGCTCGTGCCGCAGGCGACATGGAAAAGGCACTAATACAAAGGTAGGCCAGAATTACCGGCAGCTTGGCCGCGTATCTCATGCCTTCCTTGGATGCGGTTTACGGCTGTGAGTTGGACTGCCGGGGTGTGCCCCAGGTGGTATTCGGCCCACCGTAGTTCCCTGCTGAACGATCTGGGAGAACAACATCCACAATCTCGGGACTCTGGCTTTTTCTCCGCAAGAAACGACTGCAATCCTGTTCGTTGCTTTGAATTTGCGCCAGAGCGCGGCAGAAGTTTACCCTTGCACCGGCAGATCAGCCCGTTTCACGACAACGCTCAATGAGGCGCACTCCAGTGGGAATACAACTCGGGAAAAACGCAATTCGACCCGCAAGTCGGAACGCCATTGGATCGAGCATCAAAGAGCGCCTGAGCGTGGGAAAAGCCTTGAGGGACAAAGTCTCTCGGAGTTCCCACAAAAAATGGACTGCTCCCTCAAACCGCCCCGACCCCATCGACGCATTAATAAGATCCGATCGCGGCCGTCTCGCCGAACTCCTGCCCATCCGCTATGGACGAATGCGGCAATCGCCATTTGCATTTTTCCGGGGTTCCGCGGCGGTGATGGCATGGGATCTGTCGAGAACGCCGTCAACAGGAATTCGCACCCAGGCTTGCGGTGATTGCCATGTATCGAATTTCGGTGGCTTTGCCAGCCCCGAGCGGCGGCTGCTGTTCGACATCAATGACTTTGATGAGACCCTGCAAGCACCGTGGGAATGGGACCTTAAACGATTGGCAGCGAGCATCATCTTGGCATCGCGCGAACTGGGCCTCACCGCTGGCCGCTGCGAAGACGCAGTGCAGGCCATGGCGAAGTCCTATCGTGAGCACATGCGCGAGTACGCGCACATGCGAGCTCTGGAAGTGTGGTACTCGCACATCGATGCCGAGGTCTTCATCGAAGAAGCCACGACCACGGCGGCGAAAAAGCGTTGGGAGCAAGTAGAAGAGAAAGCCCGACTCCAGACCGCCGAGCACATTTTCCCGAAAGTTGCCAGGATGAAAAACGGCCGGGCGAGAATTGTGGACCATCCACCACTCGTCTACCACCCACACGAGAGCGATGTCATACGAAAACATGTCATCAAGATGTTTCAGTCATACCGGAACACGCTTCCGGCAGAGCGGCGAATAATTCTGGACCGCTATCAGATTGTCGATGTTGCGCGCAAAGTAGTAGGGGTAGGCAGCGTGGGAACTCGCTGTGCTGTGGTCTTGCTGATGGCGGGCCAGCATGATCCCCTCTTGCTGCAATTCAAAGAGGCATTTCCGTCGGTGCTTGAACCGTATGCGGGCCAAAGTCCCTATTCCAATCACGGCGAGCGGGTGGTAACCGGACAGCGCATGCTGCAATCGGCGAGCGACGTGTTCCTGGGCTGGACCCACGATGAGAAAGGTCGATGCTACTACTTCCGCCAGCTCCGCGACATGAAAATGAAAATCGATCTGAAGACGATGACCAACAGCGACTGGCTCGAGTACGTCGGGATTTGCGGCTGGACCTTGGCGCGCGCCCATGCCCGCACATGCGACGCCGCCCTGATCTCCGGATATCTCGGAAAGAGCGACGCCTTCGATTCTGCCCTGGTGAAATTTGCTAATTCCTATGCGGACCAGGCCGACCGTGACTACTTCGCTCTGCAAAAGGCGATTCGCGCAGGCCGGTTGAAAGCGCAACCCTCGGCCGCACAGCAGTAGATTCAGGTTTTATGTCCGGGCCGAAGTCTGGTCGTACCAACCCGGCGACACAATGCGATTTCCCACTGGCACTTCCATTTACCTCCAGGTTCGACCATCACATTCGAAGGCACTGTGAGTCCCAAGGGGCCTGCGCCTGGACACAGACACTGAGTTTCATTGAAGTCGATGGCAAGCCGAGGAGCAGCGGGGGGGGCACTAAGGATGAGGCACATCTCTTAAATTGGGCGAAATCTCATAGGCCTTATTGAATTCTGCTCGTGATTCAGTTTCATTTCCTGCGTGATGGAGCGCCAATGCCAGGTTATAGTGGGCTTCCGCGTAGTTTGGCTTGAGGCGAACGGCGTCAGCAAACTCTTTTTGCGCCGCGCGGAGCTTTCCCGCCTGCAACAGCACCAATCCCAGATTGTTGTGCGCTTCTGCGAAATTCGGATCGCGGCGTACGAGTTCGCGAAAAGCATTGGCCGCGCCAGCCGTGTCATTTTTCTGGCTCAGCACTAGCCCTAATTGCACGCGTGCATCCGTGTAATCGGGATCAAGGCTGACCGCATCCTTCAACTCGCGGGTCGCGTCATCCAGATTCCCCGACTGAGCGAGCCCGAGACCCAGGTTGTAGTGCGCCTCGGGCAGATCGGGATCGCACATGACCGCCTGCCGGAATTCCTCGAGCCCGCGCTTGTGGTCGTCCTCACGCCAGTACAGCAGGCCCAGACTCGAGTGGGCCTGCGCGTAGTCTGGTTTCAGTTCCAGTGCCTTCTGATACTCCGCCAGCGCTCGCTCAGCGTCACCCTTGCGTTCCCAAGTCAGGCCCAGGTAGTAGTAGCCGGTCGGGAGTTCAGGACCTTTCTCGATCGATTTCTGAAAAAGCTCCAGCGCATCGTCGAGCTTCCCCTGCTTTAGCGCAGCCACGCCCTGAACGGTGAGCATTTTCGCTTGCGCGAGGCGCATGCGAAAATCGCGCAGTCCGCCGATCTCCTTCAACTCCTTTTCGCCGGCTTCCTTGTTTCCGTGGGAACGCAGAGCCAGGCCCAGGTTGTAATGCGCCTCTTCGAAATCCGGCTTCAACTCGATCGCACGCTGGAACGCCGCAATCGCGCCATCCAGATCGCCGCTGAATTTGAGCTCCTTGCCAAGATTGAATTGCGCCTGCGGATCGTTTGCATCTACAGATACCGCTTTGCGAAACTGTGCGAGCGCTCCCGCGTGATCACCTTCCCGGCGCAACGTAATCCCCAGCAGCGTATATGCATTCGTGAGATGTGGATTGAGTTGAAACGCGTGACGAAAATTAGCGGCCGCAGCCGGCAGGTTGCCGAGTTGCCCTTCCGCCAAGCCCAAGTCCAGGTACGCGTCAGCCGACGGCTTCAATGCAAGCGCTCGCTGCAGTTCTACCTGGGCGGAGGCAGGATCGTTCTGTTCCAGCTTGATCCGGGCCAGCAATCGATGCGCAGCGGCATTCCTGGGATCGAGCGTTACGGCCTCGTGCAGTTCCTTCATCGCAGCCGCCTGATCGTGCAGATCGTACCAGCTCGCCCCGAGTCCATAATGCGCATCCGCCCACTTAGGCTTGAGGTGCAGCGCGGCCTGGAACTCCTCCACGGCCTCGCCGGCCTCACCCTTGTATTTGAGCGCGAGAGCTAAGTTGTAATGAGTGAGGGCATTGTTGGGTTCAAGTTCCAATGCCTTGCGATAATTCGCGATTGCCTGGTCCCAGGATTTTTGTCGCGCAAACTCGGTCGCATCACGGCTGTAGCTGGCGGCCGTCTGCGCGAGGCACGGCGTGGCCACCGCGACCAGCAGAAACAAGAAAAGCCTCATCGCCACAGCCTAGCACGGGAAAAAGCGCACACCTACCCGGAATCGCTTGCGAAAAAAGGATTCGCGGGCGAGATTAGCTCGCCCGCGTGGTCAGATCACCAGGTAAATTTCGCGCTGAGCTGCCCGATGCGCGGGTCACGCGCGCTCGTGACAACTCCGAAGTTGCCATCGATATCGCCACTCGGGTTCAAGAATTGAGCGTGATTGAAAACGTTGAAGAATTCGCCACGGAACTCAAGGGCTTTTGCCTCCGTGATTGGAATTCTCTTTGTCACACCCACGTCGAAGTTGTTAATGCCGGGGCCGTGAAAAAATCTGCGGTTGGCCGTTCCGAATGTGCCCAGCGTGGTGTTAGGGGCGAATGCTTGCGGCAGGAAATAGCATCCAGCTCCCGACTTTGTAGGGCAGTTCGGATTGACCTTGCGCGGATCAACGATCTGCACCTTGCCCACAAGATCTGGCATATCCGTGGAAGAACTTCCCGCCAGCGAGATGTCTTCACCACTCTGCTGCATCTGGATGGGGAAACCTGTGGAGAAGCGAGTGATGCCCTGAAGCTGCCAACCTTGCGTCAGCCGCTTCGGTCCGGCGCGGAAGGCTCGATCGAAGGGTATCTCCCAGATGTAGCTGGCGACGAAATTGTGGTGCACGTCAGTATCGGATAGGCCGCGGCTCAACCGGGGATTCGAGAAATTCACCAAATCATTAAACGCTGAGGAGTTGTCTATGGCCTTGGCCAGCGTGTAAGAGGCCAGCAGCGTTAAATTTCCGGCTTTGCGCTCGATCGTGACCTGGCCGGAGTTGTAAATCGAGTTTGCTGCCAGGTGCGTAAGGGTATTGGCGTTGCCAAAACACAGGGTTTGCGCCTCCGGACAGTAATTGTTCTTCAGAAGAAAGTTTCTCGTGCCATAAACGCAGTTGAACGGCGTGCCGTCGGCGCATGGGACCCCCAAAGCGGAGCCTAAAGGAAGCGTGTACGTGTCTTGCTCGCCATGAGGTCCGCACCCGGGACTCCCGGACGACTGGTCGAATGCTCCCAGCGCGTTCAATTGCAAGCACAAAGCGGCGTTGCCGGGATTGACATCCTCTTGCTCAATGAGCCGGTGGCCCTCAGTCCCGACGTAAGCCAGCGTGAGCACGGTTGTTTTGCTGAGCTCGCGCTGAATGGAGAGGTTGAAGTGCTCGGCGTACGGTAGCCTATTATGAATGTCATAGCCGGGGAAAAAGGACATCGGCTCGTATACCCCGAAGTTAATATTCTTGTTGTTGGGATTACCGGGTGTTGGAACGGTGAACGGGAAACGTTGTCCTTCTCCGTCTGTTCCTCCGTCCAGGCGATTGCGAAAGGGCTCGCTGAAGTCAACTGGACCCGGGCTCGTCCAGAAGAGGCCAAACGGAGCATCAGCCACCTCAAAGAACAGGTTTAGATCCTCGACCGAGGTGTAGTACAGTCCATATGCCGCGCGAATGCTGGTCTTGCCCGGGCCGCCAAAGATCTTGTGCAACACGCCATCATTAAAGGCCGGCGAGTAGGCCAGACCAACGCGTGGCCCGAAGTTGTTGTACCGGGTCGGAGCAAGCGTTTTAGGAATTCCTGGGTCCCCAGGATAAACCAGCCCTGTGGGAGAATTTGGAAACACGGTTGACTGCTCTCCCTTGACCCAGGTCTGAATCTTGCCCTGAGTGTCGTACCACGGCATGCTGACTTCCCAGCGCAGGCCCAGGTTCAAAGTTAAATTCGGCGTGGCCTTCCAGGTATCCTGCGCAAATGCGCCGCCGTAGCGTGTGCGGGAATCCAGCAACTGTAAAGCGGCTTGGGTATACCCGCCTTGGGCTGTCGGAGCCCCGATCAGATAATCGGCGAAAGACTGGCTGGGGATACTGCCATCGCCGGTCACGGTGCCGTCAAAACTGAAAGCTCCGTTTACGTCCGCCAAATTGCGTTCGTTGACTTGCAGATAGCGGAATTCGCCGCCGAATTTCAACGTATGGTTTTTGATAACCTTCGAAAAAGTGTCAGAAACCGTATAGGTGGTATCGGGCTGGAACGTGATTAAGTCAGATGGGCCAACGCTATAGCCGTTAAAAAAGAGCCTCGGCATGAACTGCTTGGTGCTTGGCAGGCCATCAGTAATAATCCCCAAACCGTTTGAGTTATCGAAGCCCAGAGATGCTAGCGACGCGAAAGGACCCTGGACGCTGTCGGCATGGGTTGACGTGCGGAAGAAGGTCAGGCGCGCCTCATTCACCGCAGTTGGCCCAATCGTCTTGGTATCGCTCACTACGAATTCTTGCGCGCGGGTCGGCGTAACGCTGGGAAAACCCGGTGTGGCGGAGACACCCAGCGCCTTCAGGACCGTTGAGTCGTCAAAGTGATAATAGAAAGACCAGTCGCCGGTCTTCTGGTTGTTGAAGTCAACTCGTTCGCCAATTTTGTCGTCGCGGATCCTGTTCCTTCCGCTATTGTCCTCGTAGTTGAATGACTGGTTGGTTACGTTCGGAACGGGAATCGAAGAAAGCGTTCCGACGGCCGCTGGTGACCAGGCCGCCTTCGGGATTACGCCGCCGGGGAAAACGCAGGTTCCTGCCTGAGCATCCGCCAGTGTGTTGCAGCCCGCCGTCCAATACGGCTCGCCGGCATTCACCGTGTAGCCCAGTCGTGTTGAAAGTTCCGTTGGCCAACCGCAGGCTGGGCAAGTACCCCCGGCGGTTCCATCAACTGTGTTGTTCAGGATGTTCGGTCCGAAGATGCCCTGGCGTTGGGCGTCCGTCGGCAGGAACAAGCCACCGGTCTCGGCACCTTGCACCTGCCTTGTGCCTTGATAATCGGTGAACCAAAAAACTTTATTCTTCCAGAATGGCCCTCCGACTGCGTAGCCAAACTGATTGCGTCGCAGTTCAGATTTTTGGGGTGTGAAGTAGTTCGCGGCATCCAGCTTGTCGTTGCGAACAAACTCGAATACGTCGCCATGGAATCCGTTTGTGCCCGATTTGGTAATTGCGTTCATCACTGCGCCGCTGAATTTACCGTATTCTGCGTCGAAGCTATTGGTGATAAGTCGAAATTCCTGGACTGAATCAAGGTTCGGAACCAGCCCGGCACCCAGGTTCCTTCCTTCGCTGACGTCGCCTCCGTTCACCAGGAACGCATTTGCCGTTTCACGCTGGCCATTGACAGAGATATTCCCGGCGTTCGTGATGTAACCCGAAACCGGCCTGTCGCTCTGAGTATTTCCCAAAAGCGTCCCGGCAGTATCGGGTGCCACGCCGGCCTGCAAGCTCAGCAGATCCAGATAGCTGCGGCCGTTTAGGGGCAGAGCCAGCATTTGCTTGGAACTAACAACATCGCCCAATTGCGTGCTCTCGGTCTCCACGTGCGCCGCGCTGGCAGAGACATCGATCGTTTCGGCGATGGTTCCAACCTGCAATGTAATATCAACACGCAGTTGGTCGTTAACCTGCAGCGTAATGCCGCTGGCGTTATATGTGCGGAACCCGCTGGCGGTGGCACTGATCCTGTAGTTTCCCGGCGGTAAAGCCAAGAAGTGGTATGCGCCGTCAGGGCCTGTCGTGGCTTCCTGGGCCACGTTCGTTTGCACATTTGTGATTTGGACCTTGGCGCCGGTGACCACTGCCTGCGCACTGTCGCGTACCACGCCATTTATCGAGCCGTTGACGTCAGCTCGCGCGGCGTTGAAGGCAAATAGCAGGAATATTGAAACGATTAAATACTGGGGTACAGGCCACCACTTGCTTTGATTCACAGGAGTCACCCCCACGAGTGTGCGAAGTACAATGCCACAAAAGTTCGACGGGAATCAAGCAATAATCTGAGGCCTTTGTTTGCCAGGCAGGATCGCAATGTGCCCCAGATCAAAGCTGCCATGTTTATCGAATGACGATCCCTCTCGGGTCGCAGAGCGCGGTTTTCTCGGGGGTTCGCCTTAATTCCGCGCAACAACGAACATTTTGTGCACTAATAGCACCTACCAATGGCCGGCACTCCCAGCTAATCTGACCGCACGCAGCAACAGTAAGTAACTCCACCACCGCGCCAAACCAAACTTCGCGTTTCACTTCCAGGGAGGCAGTCACAATGGGGCTCCGTTCATTCAGCATTCAAAATTTGCGTCTTAATTCATTGCCCTTGGCAATTTTTCTTTTCGGCAGTTTGACTAACGCTCACGCACAAGGCGCCGGGTATTGGCATACCAGCGGCAACCAGATCATCGATTCGAGCGGGCATGCGGTGCGCATCGCTGGCATCAACTGGTACGGTTTTGAAACCACCGACGAAGTGGCTCACGGATTGTGGGCGAAGGACTACCACACAATTCTGAACACGATAAAAAGCAGCGGCTACAACACCATCCGCCTGCCGTACTCCAATCAAATGGCAGAAAGTCCAATCGTGCCGTCGAACATCTCTTTCGCAAACGGTAGCGGTGCAATTAACACGGATTTGAAGGGTCTGAATTCACTGCAAGTGATGGACAAAATCATCAGCGCCGCGGGTGCAATCGGTTTGCGTGTAATTCTCGACAATCATCGCTCCGAAGCCGGCAATAGCGCCGAAGCGAATGGCCTGTGGTATACGAGCGCATATCCCGAATCGGCCTGGATCAGCGATTGGAAAACTTTGGTCAGCCGCTACTCCGGCTTTAAAGACGCGAGTGGAAACCCCACCGTCATCGGGGTTGATTTGCGCAATGAGCCGCATCTCATCGCGAACGGTTCGCACACCGGTTCCTGCTGGACCGGCGACACGCAAACCAGCGGATGCGCCACCACCAACACTTCGCAGAACTGGCCTGCTGCGGCAGAGCGCGCCGGCAATGCCGTGCTGGCGGTCAATTCCAACTTACTGGTCTTAGTTGAAGGCATCGACTGCTACAACGGAGACTGCGACTGGTGGGGCGGAAACCTCGAAGGGGTCTCGAGCCATCCAGTAGCGCTGAATGTTTCCAGCCGGCTTGTTTATTCCGCGCACGATTACGGACCAGGCCTGTTTCAACAGAACTGGTTCAACAGCGGCACCAATTTCGCGACACTCTCATCCATCTGGAACAAATTCTGGGGCTATATCAACGCGAATCGAACTGCTCCGGTTCTGGTCGGAGAGTTCGGCACCGACAACAGTTCTTCCGATATCGAGAGCGTGACGCCGGGCTCTCAGGGGCAGTGGTTCCAAAGCCTGGTGAATTTTCTCCAGAACAATCCCACTTTGAGTTGGACTTACTGGGCCCTGAATGGAGAAGACAGCTACGCGCTGCTCGACAGCAATTATGATTCGACTCCGGTCAGCGCATTGAAACAGAGCGATCTGGCGTCGATTCAGTCTCTGCTCAGCGGAGGCGGCACGGGCGGCGGTGGCGGAACTTGCTCAATCCTTCCCACGGCTCCGAACGGGTTGGTAGCGTCAGTCGTGTCCTCCAGCGAGATCACTCTGACGTGGAATGCTGTCGTCCCGGCTGCCAACTGCAGCATCACCTACAGTGTTTTTCGCAGCACGGCCAGCGGATTTACGCCTTCCTCGACGAACCAGGTAGCCAGTGGATTAGCCGCTCCTTCGTTTTCAGCGACCGGCCTGTCACCTTCGACGACCTACTATTTTAAGGTTGAAGCAAAAGATGCTGCCGGAACCTCGACTCCTTCCGCTCAAGCTAGCGCAAAGACTCTCTCCAACTCCGCTGGATCTTCTTGCCACGTTACCTACACCAACGTGAACCAGTGGAATACCGGCTTTCAGGTGGCGATCACGATTCAGAATACCGGACCCGTGGCGCTGAACAATTGGACCCTCAGTTGGACTTTTCCCGATAACCAGCAGATCACGAGTCTGTGGAATGCCAGTTACGTTCAGAGTGGCGAGACTGTGCGCGCAAGCAATCTGAACTACAACGGGAGCATCCCCGCGGGGGGCAGCTACAATGGCGTCGGCTTCACCGCTAGCTATAGCGGCACGAACGCAGCGCCATCCACCTTTTTCATTGATGGAGTTGCGTGTAAATAAAAACTGGATTTCGATTTTTGCGCCAGTCCGGGCGCGAAAATCAGGTTTGATTGGTAGCAATTGCTCTAGTTTGAATCGGCCGTGAACGCCAGCAGCACATTTCCATCCATGGCGTTCGTGTAGCCGGTGTTGACGAATACCATTCCGCTGACGATCGTCGGCCCTGCGCCGTTCATCGACCCGCCGTGGGCTTTCACGCCGTTGGTGGTGCGAAACTCGCGAGCGGTGTTGAAATCCCAAATTACGCTGCCATCGCGGGTATCGTAAGCGCGAAGGTGACCGTCGAGCGAGCCGGCGAAAACCACGCCCGGAATCGCGGTCGGCGGCGCCATCTGCGCCGCACTGCAGCCGAACTTGCCTACGCACGCGGGTTTCGGCGGGGGCGCAAACCACACCTGTTTTCCGTTCCGCAAGTCGAGAGCAAACAACCCGCCTCCCGCCAGCGGATTGTTGTCATCATTGTCTGAAAGCGGGTAGTAAGCGTAGCGGCTGTCGGCTGCTCCTCCCCATTGAATTCCGCCCAATGGACCGCCGTGTCCGATCCGGCTTTGCCACAGCAACTTGCCCCGACGATCAGGATCCAGCGCGTACACAATGCCAGACTTCTGGCTAAGAAGAAGGATGTCGCGTCCATCCGCACGCGTTCTCAGCATGGGCGGGGAGCCGAAATCAAAATCGTCGCCGCGCTTCTCGGGACAATTATCTTTCTGCTCTGCAACGCAGCCGCTGTTCCACAAATCTTTCGGTGTGAACTGCCGGTGCCACAGTTTCTTGCCCGTCTTCATGTCGATGGCAATCACCGCGTCGGAGCCATCACTGGGCGGTGAAGTGTAATTGTTGCCAGTGGCGACATAAATAGTGTGGCGTTTCAAATCGGCAGTCGGAGGCGACCAGATCGCTGCTCCCGAGGGGCCAAAATACTGCACTCCCTGGGCGCTCTTGCGAGTGGGTTTGGCGACCTCGTCTATGGTGTACGCCTTCCAGATTTGATTGCCGGAAGTTGTATCGAGTGCAACCAGACTTCCGCGAAAAGTACAGCAGGGATAGTGCGGATCAGCGGCCGCTCCCTCCTCGCCGGAAGAGATCGGCACATACAAGCGCGTTCCCACTAACAATGGTGAACCGGTAATGCGTGCGGCGGGATGCGGGTCAGGGTGAACTTTCCAGGCCACGGATCCATCGGCGACATTCAGCGCGTATACAAATCCATTCGTGTCCCCGAAAAACGCAGTGCGGCCCTGATTGCCGATCGAGATCGCGGTCTTCACCGTGGTCGAAGCGTGGAACGTCCACCAGGCGCAGCCGGTCGCGGCGTCCAGTGAATATACGGTTCCATCTTCGCTGCCGACGAAAAGTTTTCCGGCAAAAGAGGTTGGTTGGCCGAAAGTTGCCGCAGCCCCAGGAAAGCCGAAAGCCCACTTCAGCTTCAGGTTCTTCACCCGATCGCGGTCAAGCCCTGCAGACAAGGCTCGCTGAAAGCGCGTATTGCGCAGGTCGACTCCCCAGCCTGCCCAGATTGGAGGATTCGGCGGCGGATCAAGATCGCGCGCACAAACGCCGGTCAGCTTGGCCGAGGCCGCCAGATCGGATTCGCCCAAGTATTCGGCAAGCGCCGACTTTTCCGCCTTGGATAGCGTCTTCGCCTCCCACTTCATCCTGCCCGATTGAAGCGTACCCAAAATGTAGGACTTTGACATGACATGCAGGTCTTCCGGTTCGGGCGCGCGCATATCGTTGCCGTTGTAATGACAGCCGGCGCACTTGGTTTTGAACAAGGCGGCTGCATCCACCGTCGGGCTCTGCTTTCGTGAACAGCCCGAGATCACGAAAACAAAAGCCAGTATGGGCAGAACTCTGTTGAATGCTGAACGCGAAGGTCTCAAGCTGTCAGCTCCGTCCACTCCGTCTCTATCAATGATGCCGTACATCCTGCGGGTGAGTCGCAACGATCGTGTTAAAAAAGGTAAAGATTCGTCAGCTCTCTGGACACACGTTGCGACCCCATCCTGGCCAACTTACGGCGCACTCCGGGCACAACGAAAGATGATGGAATGCGAGAACTGGTTGGTAGAAGGAAGCCCGCGATCCAAGGGGGGAAATGCCTTACATTTCGCAGTTGCGATGTGACTTAAGGGCCAACACTCTGGTTTGCGGTCGCATCCAACCAAACAGGGCGTGATCCCCACCTTTCGGAACGGAAATCCTGAGCCCTATTATATAATCTGACTTCATTGACTCGTTCTCATCGCATTGTTGTGCCGTTAGTTGGAGCTCAACCAGTGACTGAACGGCGCTTTTCTAGCCTGCGCGGCTTGATCGCCCTGATAGCAGTTCTTGGGCTGACGATCACGCTTGCCGGTCGTGTATTCGAGAATAGCCTGTATTCGACCACGTCCGTCTATTCCGGATCAGCGCTACAGAAGATTCAGCACAGGGATGCCGACGCATCGCGATGGGCGCCTCCGCCAGCAACTTACGCTCTGCTTTGGACCGCTGAGCGTTCCCCAGTCTTTGAGCCAATCGAACAGATTTATTTCCATCCCCACTACGATTCTCTCTACAATCGTCCTCCTCCCCTCAGCTAACCGCTGATCGCATTTGTTGCGAAGCTCTGGAATACAACAGAGGCGTATCTGACTTCACAATCGGCCGAGGTGTACGGGAAGCCGATTGGCGGTTGTGCAACTTCGCATCGCGTGCATTCTTGCATTTCAACCGGATTTGGCTGAGTGAGAAACATGAAAATCAGACGTAAGCACGTTTCGATCGTAGTTGTGGGTGTGGTCGTGATTGTCATCGGATGGGTAGAGTTGAGCGCCCACAAGTCCACAAGCCGGCCTGAAGCGGCAACGTTGCAACCCGCCGCCGTGGTGCTGGCACAGCGCCGGCCGATCTCCTCGTCCGTGACGCTATCGGGCGAGTTCCGCCCATTTCAGGAAGTAGACGTTCATGCCAAAGTCGCTGGCTACATTCGCAAGATCTACGTCGACGTTGGCGATCGTGTAAAGGTCGGTCAGACCTTGGCAGTTCTTGAGGTGCCCGAATTGAGTGCCCAAGTCCTGGGGGCCGATGCCGCAGTTCGCCGCGCGAAAGACGCGATCCGACGAGCCAATGGCGACCTCAACCGAGCCCAATCCCTGCACCAGGCTGCGCACCTCGATTACAACCGCCTGAAGGAAGCTGCCGGCGCCCGTCCGGGACTGATCGCGGAACAGGAATTGGACGACGCCCAGGCCAAGGACAAGGAAGCCGAGGCTCAGATTTCTGCCGATGAAGCAGCTCTTTCCGAATCTCAGAATCAACTCGATGTCGCGCTCGCGTCCCAGCAACAGCTGAACGCAATGAGCGACTACACGCGAATCGTGGCGCCTTTCACGGGGGTGATCACCAAGCGTTACGTGGATACTGGGGCGCTGGTGCAGGCCGGCACCAATTCCAACACGCAGGCGTTGCCGGTGGTCAGCGTTGCCGAGACAGATTTATTCCGCCTCACGCTTCCCGTCCCGGAATCAGCGGTGCCGACAGTGCGCCTGGGGTCTCGAGTGAGCGTCCGCGTGCCCTCCCTCAATCGAAATTTCGACGGCAAGATTTCGCGGTTTGCCGACGACCTCAGTGAAGAGACCCGCACCATGCATACCGAGGTGGATGTGGCTAATAAAGATGGAAGCATCGTGGCGGGCATGTACGCGGAAGTGGATTTGACTCTACAAGCGAAAGCCTCCGTTCTCGCGATTCCGATCCAGGCGGTCACGCGCAACGGCGACCAGGCCTCGGTGCTGATTGTGAATGGACAGGACCGTGTCGAAGAACGAAAAGTGAAGCTCGGGCTGGAAGGTGCAAACCAGGTGGAAGTGGTTTCCGGGCTCTCGCCCCAGGAGCGCGTCGTGGTTGGATCGCGCTCCGGATTCCGTCCAGGCGATCTGGTTTCGCCAAAAGTAGTAGCCAAAAACAACGAGGAAAAGTTCTGATGTCCCGTTTTGCTATCAAGAATCCCTACTTCATTATTGTCTGCTGCCTGGTCATCGCCATCGTCGGCACGACTGTGTTGGTGCGAATGCCGGTCGATCTGTTCCCGCCGATCAACATCCCGGTCGTCGTGGTTGCCACGTTTTACTCCGGCATGCCGCCGGAGCAAATTGAAACCGACATCACGGGCCGTTTCGAGCGTTTCTTTACGCTGGGCAGCAACATCGACCATATTGAATCCCGTTCTCTCCCAGGCGTGAGCTTGATCAAGATTTATTTTCAGCCGGGAACGAACGCGGATGCTGACCTGAGCGAAATCTCCAATTTGGCGATGGCCGATCTGCGAAAGTTGCCGCCAGGCACCCTCCCGCCCGTGGTGTTGAAATTCGACGCTTCCAGCCTGCCGGTATGCCTGATCACGCTGAAAGGGCAAGGCCTGAATGAAACTGAACTGCGCGATCTTGGCCAGTACAATGTGCGAAATCAGGTTGCCAACGTTCCCGGAGCCTCGGTGCCGCAGCCGTTCGGTGGCAAGTACCGGCAGATCATGGTCTATGTCGATCCCCTAAAGCTGGAGGCGCACCAGCTTAGCGTGATGGACGTCGTCCGCACCGTGAACGACAGCAATCTGATCCTTCCTGCCGGCGACGTGAAGATAGGGCCCATTGATTACAACCTCTACACCAACAGCCAGCTGCCGAATTCCACCGAGATTAATCGCCTGCCGCTAAAAACAGTAGGCAACGCATCAGTGCTGGTGCAGGATGTCGGCAAAGCCATGGACGCGCACGAAATCCAGACCAATGTGGTACGCGTAGACGGCCAACCGTCGGTGTACCTTCCGATTTTGAAGCAAGGCGGCGATACCAATACCATCTCGGTGGTCAATGGGATTAAAGATGCGGTTGAACATTTGACCGACATCCCCAAGCAGCTCATCGCCAGAGTGGTCTTCGATCAATCGGTGTTCGTCAAAAAAGCAATCGATAACCTGCTCCACGAAGGCGGCATTGGACTGGTGCTCACAGGCCTGATGATCTTGCTGTTTCTTGGCAGCATGCGGGCAACCGCGGCTGTGTTTTTATCGATTCCGCTTTCCGCGTTGGCGGCATTTCTTGCCATCAGCGCAGGCGGCGGCACCGTGAACACGATGGTGCTCGGCGGCCTGGCGCTGGCCTTTTCCCGGTTGATCGACAACTCAGTGGTGGTGCTCGAAAATATTTTCCGACACATGGAAATGGGAGAGCCTCCCGAGTTGGCCGCGGAGAAAGGCGGGCAGGAGGTTGCGCTTCCCGTGCTCGCGGCCACGCTGACGACCATTGTCGTTTTCTTTCCGGTTATTTTTCTTTACGGCGTGAGCCGGTTCTTGTTTATTGCCCTCGCCAGCGCAGTCGTGCTCTCGATGCTGGCGTCCTTCTTTGTTGCGATGACAGTAGTACCGCTTTTTTGCGCCAAACTGATCAAGTCACCGCACCTCTCGCATGAGCACGTAGTCTCAGACAGCCGATTCGGACGCATTGACGCCATCTTCAATCGTTATTTCGAGAAACTGCTGCGCTACTACGACCGCACCGTTGACCGCGCTCTGCTGCGGCCGGTAGCGACCACAGTGGGCCTCGTGGGTATCGCTCTTCTGAGCCTTTCACTTTATCCGCTGCTCGGCGTCGCATACTTCCCGCGCACAGACGCCGGGCAGTTCATGATCAACCTTAAGGCGCCCTCGGGCACGCGCATCGAGCTGACGGAACAGGACGTGCAGAAAGTCGAAGACGAAATCCGGAAAATTGTTCCCGCGAACGAACTGGGAATGATCGTTTCCAACATCGGCGTAACGCCAGGATTTTCCTCCATCTACACACCGAACTCAGCGCCGCATACTGCTTTCGTGCAGGTCAGCCTGAAAGAAGGACACAAGGTCGGTAGCTACGAGTACATGAGCCGCGTCCGGCTTGCACTGCGCGACGACCTTCCTGAACTCAGTGCGTATTTTCAATCCGGAGGATTAGTGGATTCGGTGTTGAACCTTGGTCTGCCAGCGCCCATCGATGTGCAGGTGAGCGGCATGAACCTTGAACCAACTTACGAAACAGCCAGCGCGATCGCGAAGCGCGTGCGACGGTTGAATGGCGTGAGCGATGTGCTGGTTCCGCAGGACATCGACTACCCTTCGCTCCGGCTCGATATCGATCGCGAACGCGCCAGCCTGATCGGGCTGAATCAGAAAGAAGTTGTGGACAACGTGATCACGGCGCTCACCTCCAATGGGATGATTGCGCCCAGCTATTGGGTTGATCCCCGGAGCGGTAATGATTATCTGCTCACGGTGCAGTATCCCGAAGACGCAGTCCGTTCGCTCAGCGATCTGAAGCAAATTCCGATTCGCGCGGCAGCGGGGAAGCAGACCACCGATCTCGACGCCGTCGCAGACGTACAGCCAATCGAAGCGCCCACCGAGGTAGATCATTATCAACTGCGGCGGGTGATCGACGTGTACGTGGCGCCAAAAACCGAAGATTTGGGAAATCTGACGGGTGCAATCGAGAAGATCGTCAGCCAAACTAAAATGCCGGAGGGTATCCGCGTTGACTTGCGGGGCTCCGTCCAGGGTATGCGCGCCTCCTTCAGGAGTTTCGGCATTGGGCTATTGCTCTCCGTCGCGCTCGTTTATTTGATTTTGGTCGCGCAATTCGAGTCGTTTCTTGATCCCTTCATCATCCTGTTCGCGATTCCGCCCGGGCTCATGGGAGTACTGCTCATTCTTCTGATAAGCGGCACGACACTGAACATAATGTCGCTCATGGGGCTGGTGATGATGGTTGGCATTGTGGTCTCTAACAGCATTCTGATTGTCGATTTCTCCCGCAACTTGTGGCGTGAAGGCAAGCCACTCAAAGAGGCCGTCGCAGTCGCGAGCCGGATACGATTGCGTCCGGTTCTGATGACCTCATTGGCCACGGTAATCGGGCTGATTCCGATGGCCCTCAAGCTAGGAACGGGCGCGGAGGCCTATGCGCCGCTGGCACAGGCCATCATCGGGGGGTTGCTGGTTTCGGTGGTGGTGACAGTCTATCTGGTTCCCGCCGCCTACCTATGGTTTCACCGCAAAGAGGAAACACCTGCCCCGGAGATTCCTGCATGACAAGAAAGTTCGCCTGGTTTGCCCTGCTGATCTCAACGGCAGCCACCGCGCAAACCAACAGCAATCTACAAAACCGGTCTGACGCGGCTAGCAAAATCAATGTCCCGGCAAAATACAGCGCCGATTCTGAGGGATTGCCCTCCGCGCCGCAAACGGGAACGACGCAAGCGATGCCGAACCAATCGCCCCCCGCGAGTTCGCTGCAAGCGACTCCCGGTGCATCCCCGGCTGTTCCTCAGTATCCCGGTCAAAGCGCGCCAAGCTCTCCTGCTCAGACAATGCCGAGTGCGGCAAGCTCAACGTTAAAATCCCTCACGCTTAAAGATGCCGAGCAAATTGCGCTGAAGAACAATCCGCAGATTTCCGTTGCGCACCTGACGGCGCTGGCTTCCCAGCAAGTCACGCGCGAAACGCGTTCTGCACTTTGGCCCACGGCGGTCGCTGATTTTACCGGAGTCGACTCAAACGATCGGCGCCTTGCCGCAGGTAGTCTGAACAATCCCATCATTTTCGAGCGCGCCGCCATGGGCGCGACAGTCAGCCAGCTGCTCACCGATTTTGGCCGCACCGCAAATCTCGTTTCCAGCGCCAACCTCAGCGCGAAGGCGGAAAACGAAAACGCCGTCGCAACCGAACTGCAGATCCGTTTGGCAACGGACCAGGCTTTCTACAACGCGCTGCAGGCGCATTCGGTGACCACGGTCGCGCAGCAAACCGTAAACGCGCGGCAAACGGTGGCCGACCAGATCCAGGCCTTATACAAGAGCAAGCTGAAGTCGGAACTTGACCTGAGCTTCGCCAACGTCAACCTGGCGCAGGCGAAGCTGCTTCTGCTCGATGCTCAGAACAATGAGAATGCGTCGTACGCCGCGCTGGCATCGGTGCTGGGCTTCGCCAATATTCAGAATTTCCAGCTTGCCGAGGATACGACCCCGCTCACCCCGCCGCCGGCGAATATCGACGATCTGATTTCGCAGGCGTTCGCGAACCGCCCGGAACTGCTGGCGCTGAGTTATCAGTATCAATCGGCGCGCAAATTCCAAACGGCGGAACGAGACCTGCTTTTTCCCACCATTCGCGCGCTGGGCGCGATCGGAGATGTTCCCGCCGGGAATCCGGCCGTTGCGCCGTCCAATTTCGCTTTCGACAATTGGTATGGCGCGGTAGGAGCCAACATCGAAATTCCGATCTTCAATGGATTTTTGTACACCGCCAAGGCGCGCGAGGCCGACCTTAGAGCGCAGGCCAGCAACGAACGCCTTCGCGATATGCGCGATCGAATTTCACGCGATGTGCGCACCAGTTGGCTTAATGCCAATACGGCTTACAATCGCCTGGCTGTTGCCCAGCAATTACTTCAGCAATCGAACCTCGCGTTGAGTCTGGCCCAAACGCGCTACCAACTCGGATTAGGGTCGATTGTCGAATTGAGCCAGGCGCAGCTTCAGCAGACGCAGGCGGAAATTGGCAACGCGCAAGCCGGCTATGACTTTCGCCTGGCCATGGCTGTGCTGCGATTTGAGATCGCTTCGACACCATAAAATCAATACAGGATTTTCTGTAGAGAAGGTGGCGTAACGTGACGCTTTCCTTCACAGCCCACGATGTAGCATTCTGAATCTGCTCATCAGTAAGACAGCAGTGAGCACGAGCTGGCCCGCTTGAGGCGTGAAAGTTCACCACAAGGCGGCCCAGCTCGCGATGTTTTTACGGCAGACCACTGCGAATCGTACCCTCCCCCAACGCATTGGTTGCCAGTGGTCTGCCCTTCTTGCCGCGACCTGATTGTATGTCTGCGTTTGGATCACGTACCGCATTTACTTCTACGCGCCTGCACCGCGCCAATCTGGGTCTTGCACAAAGTGCTGTCGCTGGTTAACTCGCCGGCCAGTGGCCGGAGCGACCGCCGGTTCTTCTTATGGCGCTTCTTGGCGCTTTCCTTTTTGCCAGACCAGTTCATGATGGGAATACCACGTACCGGCGCGCTGTCTTTTGAGGTCCCTTGCCCCGGTCCCCGTTAGACAGCGCGTGTTCCCTTTTTGTAGGTTTTTTCCGCCCCCTCGGCTCCCGGCGCTCTTGTTGGTCAGCCATTGCGCAACTGGCCTTTCTCATTTTGGTTAGAGAGCCTCGCCTGAGCGACCGACCTTGGGAGGAAGCCAACTGAGGATCTGCAGTTGAGGGTATTTCTTTACATCGCAACCCACAAGATCCATCACCCGGCGCACAAACACCGAAACGTCTCTCCTGCAAAAAACCAATGTACTAATTATTTCCTCCCTGTGTTGAACGTAAGTAGCTACCAGTCTAAATTCCTTCACAATTCTGCTCGGGGCTGTGCGTCGAAGGGCACATTTCTGCCGCACTAGTTCTTACGAAAGCAGCCCTGGGCCAGTTTGCTGGAGATAAAAATGAAAAATCTCGTTTGTGTGCTCACGCTATGCGTGTGCGCGTTCGCAGGCGTGTCGGTCTCTTCGCCGGGAAACAAGAGTACCGACGCATCCCCCGTCCACTTTGTCGCCAGCGCCACCACCACCTGCTCCAAAGGCGTTGCCGCGATGGGCATCTACACCGCTCCTTACGTTCTTGCTTACACCGTTTCCGGATCCAGCATGAATACTTATCTCAAGTTGCCAGCAGGCACGTACAACACCGAAGTCCAAGAATGGGACAACTGCGGTGGCGCCTCCAAAACACCCATCACACTCACGGTTTCGGGCGGAACTGCGCCCGGCGTCCCCCTTAGCAGCCATGTCTTTATCGTGATGGAAGAAAATCACAGCTATTCCAGCGTGATCGGCAATTCCTCCATGCCTTATCTGAACAGCCTGGCGTCGAAATATGGTCTGGCCACGCAGTATTACGCAAACACCCACCCTTCAATCGGCAATTACTTCATGCTAACCACTGGACAGATCATCACCAATAACGACAGCCTGTGCAGCACCATCACCAATGACAACGTCGTGCGCCATCTGCTGACCGCGGGAAAGACTTGGAAGTCTTATGCGGAAAGCTTGCCTTCGGCTGGCTACCTCGGTTGCAGCGCTTACCCGTACGCGAAAAAACACAATCCGCTCGCTTACTTTTCCGACGTAGCCAACAGCAGCGAGAAATTCAACCTGGTGCCGTTCAGCAAGTTCCCCTCGGACCTCGCCAACCACACCCTGGCGGAGTATTCCTTTATTGTGCCGAACCTTTTGCACGACGCGCACGATGGCAGCCTGAGCGCGGCTGATTCATGGCTGAAGGCGAACATCGCGCCTCTGATCGCAAGCTCGACCTTTCAGAAGGATGGCCTCTTGCTCATCGTGTTCGACGAAAGCTTTGACAGCGATACTGCCCACGGCGGTGGACACGTCGTTGCGCTGGCGATCGGGCCGCACGTGATCCCGGGCCACAAATCGACCTTCTTCTATCAGCACCAGAACACGCTCAAGACGCTGATGCAGGCGCTTGGCCTGACCACTTTTCCCGGAGCCGCCAGCAGCGCCTCGAGTATGAGCGATTTCTTTTAATTGAGTGGGCTCTAATCTGCCCAATGTCCGCGGATGTTGGGTTAGACTCGATCGCCGCTGTCAAACGCGGATCCTCGCGGATCGCCACGGATTTCTGCGCAGAATTCTCCGTGTTCATCCGCGTTTGATCCGTGGAGATGAAGTTTTTCCCCGCGACCTTCGCGGTCTCTGCGGGTTATGCTTTTCTACGCCGCCCGCTGAGATTTCTTCTCGTATGTGCCCATCAACTCCGCCTGAGCAAGTATGCGCCCTTTCATCGCGGCGTTAAGTTCTTTGTGGGTTGCGCCGGGCCCGAGCGGCAAAGTTGTATCCAGGGCAAAGAGCCGGAAGAAATAGCGATGGACTCCGGACGGTGGGGCCGGTCCTACGTAGCCGATCTTTCCGCCATCATTTTTACCCTGAATGCCTACTCCGGCGATTTCGTTCTCAGGCGGAACTTTTTCTTCTATGTGTCCTGTCGTAGCGGAAATGTTGTACACCACCCAATGGGTGAATCCGCCGGTGCGCGGCGCGTCGGGATCATGCACGATCAGTGCGAATGATTTGGTTTCTTTGGGCGCGTCCTTCCACGAAAGTTCAGGTGAAACGTCGTCGCCGTCGCTGGTGAAATAGCTGGGAATTTCAGCGCCCTGTCGGAAAGCTGAGCTGGTCAGCTGCATAACGACTCCTTAAACCGCATTCTTAAGGGGCGCGGGTTCTTGGACTCCCGCATTCGCCTGCGAGTTGCCTGCTCCGCTAGCGTGTGCTCTCCAGCACCGCAACTCCGTAACTTCGAAGCTCTACGGAGCTTCTCGTTCCGCCGTTCAGCACATCCGTCATCGGCGAGGGAAGCGAAACTGTTTGTGAATTCTTGGAGAAATTCACGAGAATGAAGACTGTTTTTCCACTGCCGGATCGTGGAAGCACTTCCACTCCCGGTGGCACATCGCCCAGCTCCGGTTTTACTCCGCTGATCTCCGTCATCCAGCGTGCCGCGGATTTCATGCCTTCATCATCGAGCCACGCGCCAATATACGTAATTCGGCCCTTTCCCACCGGCCGCGTAATTGCTGCCGCCTGCCCGTCCAGCCAGCCGTTGCCGGCGCCGTATCGCTCGAGGACCTCCACATCCTTTTCCTTGGCGCTGAGCACCTCCGCCCACAAAGAGCTCTGGCCTGCCCCCCACTTGCCTTCGACCGGAACCGGATTTTCCAGCGCGTAGTACTGCTCTACCCTCCCGCCAAGCAGCGGAACCAGCGGTCCCGGCTGACGTTCAGTTTGCAGCGCATTATCGTCATCTTTCATCGCGGACCGCTGCCCGAAGACTAAATGCCCGCCCCCACGCACGTAGTCGATCAGATTTTTTGCTGCAGCCTCGGAAAGAACATTCAGTCCAGGTGCGACCACCAGCTTGTATTGCGAAAGCGGGGCCGTCGCCTGAATGATATCGATCGATTGCGCGATCTCGCGCAGTGGCCGGGAATAGCCGATGATTTGCTTCACAGGATCGAAGTTCTTGTTGTGCCGTTGCCAGTTGATCGCCCACCGGCTGTCGTATGAGTGCAGAATCGCAACTTCCGATTTCACGGAAGTACCCGCCAGAGCTGCACCAGCCTTCTCAAACTCACGTCCCACCTGCTGCACTTCGCTGTAGAGCGGAACCGGCGTACCATCAGCGCCAATCAGCGTCCCGTGATATTGCTCCTGGCCACTCAGCGCGCTTCGCCACTGCCAATAGCTCACCGCGTCGGCGCCGTGGCCGATATCCAGCCAGGCCATCGCGCGCACTTCACCTTTATCTAGTGAATTGTTTACATTCGCCCAGTTCACAAACCCGGGCTGCGTCTCCATCACCCAAAAATTTTTCCGCAGAAATCCCCGCGTCAGATCGTGAGCCGCGCCATTCGACGCCGGATCCAAATGCCCCTCACCGATGTAGTCGTCCCAGGAGGCCAGGTCGAGGTCCTGGCTGACGGTGTAATGATCGTAGCCATCAAAAAATCCCATCATGTTTGTGGTGATGAACTGCCGCGGATCGGAATTGGCGCGAATCACCTCCAGCTGGTTCTTCTGGTAACCGCGCCAGGTGTCGCTCACAAAACGCTTCCAGCTCAAAAGCAGGCCGGGATTCCCATCGTTGGTTTCAATTGGAATCTGGTTCCAATCGGAGTAAGTCTGGCTCCAGTACGCTGTCGTCCAGCGCGCATTCAGGTTGTCCAGCGTCTTGTAGCGCGCCCTCACCCAATGCTGAAATTGCGCCCGCGTGTCCGGATCGAACGAGACCTCGGCATATTCGTTGTCGATTTGCCAGCCCAGAACATGAGGATTGTGCCCGAAACGCTTCGCCATTTGCTCGGCAATCTTGCGCGCGAACTCTCGATACGTGGCATTGGCAAAATTGAACTGCTGGCGATTGCCGTGTTCAGCGCGATGACCTTCCTCGTCAATCCGAAGGGTCTCCGGATATTTCTGTGTAAGCCACGCCGGTGGTGCCGCGGTTGGCGTCCCCAGCACGGTGAAAATTCCATGTTTGGCGGCGGCGGCAACTGCGCGATCCAGCCAGTCGAGGTCGTATTGCCCTTCGCTCGGTTCCATTCGGCTCCACGCAAACTCGCCCACGCGAACCATGTGAATGCCGGCTTGCTGCATCAAGGTCAGATCCGTCTCCCACCGCGATTCCGGCCACTGCTCGGGATACCACGCAGTTCCCAAAAGAATCGGTGGTGCTGTCTGCGCATTGCCAGGAATTGTCACCAACAGAAATGAAAGAATGAGAGCGGCTGACCCGATCAAATGTTTCGACAACCATTCGAGGTGCGCCATCAGATCCTCCCAGCCGGGAATAGCAGTCCGGCATCAAGAAGTGTTTTGGAACGCAACAGTCTAGACCAAATGCCGCTCCCCAGATCGCACAAAATATTTCTCCCGCGACCTGACTGGGAATTGCTTCCTTCTCTGCGACCTTTGCGAACTCTGCGGTTAAAAGCTTTTCTCGTGCCGAGGGTGGAGCCACCTTCCGGGCCGCATTCAGCGGCAGCCCCGGTATGCCCTGTCATGTTGATTACTATTGAGTAGCTCCCGTCAGCTCCCGAATAATTTGCGCTTCCCGCTTCCGATACGGGCGGCCATCCGGATGAAAAATATCGTGAAACCATACCGGCGGCGGCTGCAGAACATACGGCCTCTCCCATGAATCCCACGGAAAATAAGTTTGCGACTTTGCGGCGACGAATCCCCAATTAATAGCCGCGACGTGGTGTTCTTTCGCAATGGGCAGAATAGTATCGAACGTGCTGCCCACCGACCGCGCCATGTATTCCGTGCAAAGGATCGGCCGATGATAGTTTTCCAGCACCTTTATGCTTTCCTCAAAATCTTCCGGCCAGCTGTAGTTGTGAAATGAGAGCACGTCGGAATCTTCGAGCTGAATGCGGCCGATCGGATCGAGCTTCTCCGGAGAAGACCAGTCGCCTTCCCACAGCCCGCTGGTGAGCGGCTGCGAAGGATTCGCCGATCGCGCCCAGGCGAACACTTTCGGTAACAGGGCCAGCACGCGCTCCTGCTTGTCCTTCAGTTCAACATTTCCGTAAGCGCCCTCATTGGTATTTGACGGCTCATTCCATACATCCCACGCCAGCACGCGCGGGTCATCGGCAAATGCTGCGACCACACCTTCAACATAAGCTTTAAGTCTCGGTTCCTGCGCAGGATCGCTGAGCGCCGCCGCGCCGGGGCTCTGCACCCATCCAGAATTGTGCACGCCGGGAACGGGTGGATGTTGCGGCCCGAGTTTAGGGTGCGGGTCCCAACAGGAATCAAACAGAACGAAGATCGGACGGATGTGATGTTTCGATGCAATAGTCAGGAATTCATCAATTCTCTTCTTAAATCCGCCGGGGGCCTGCTGGTAAAGAAGATCATGAAGGAACACGCGCATGGTGTTCATGCCCAGAGATTCCGCCCAGCCGAATTCTTTGTCGATTTCCTGCGGATCGAACGTTTCCGCTTGCCACATCTCCAGCTGATTGATTGCCGTAGCCGGAAGAAAATTGCTGCCCACCAGCCAGGGCTGCGCGCCATACCACTCGTTGGCCCTTTGCTCGCTCCAGCGGGAATGCGCATCTTGCGCCGAGGCGGAAAGAATCAGAACAAGAACGATGATCCAGGAAAAGTGTCGCACTGCTAGACCTCCGGAGTAGCGAATGAATCGGCCCAGATTCTAGCAAATCGCTACTCGGGACTTCGGGGCATCTTCGATAACCTTCAACACCATGTCATCCCGTGGGCCTTTAGGTCCGAGGAATCTGCAGTTCAATTTCGCGAAGTTTTCTTCGCGGTCTTTGCGACCTTTGCGGTTAACTTCAATTCGCCGCTGATAAACGCGGAAATACGCGGATCGCACAGATTTTTTTACCCCTCTTCAAATCCGTGTTCATCCGCGTGATCCGCCGAGCTGAAGTTTTTCTCGGCGATCTCCGCCGCCTCTGCGGTTGAAAGCTTTTCCGCCCGAAATTCTGTATTCTTCTAACGCGAATGGGGGCCGCACAAAATTCGCGCCCGTCGCTGCTCGGGTTTCCGCTCGCCGTAATTGCAGCCACAGCCTTTTCGGTAATTGTTCCGTTCTTCTGGCTCGGCATCGCCTCCGGCCACGACTTCGAGTTTCACTTTAACTCCTGGCTCGAAGTTGTTCAGCATTGGAAAGAAGGAGTGATTTACCCGCATTGGGCGGCGTTCGCGCATTACGACTACGGCGAAGCCCGCTTCATCTTTTATCCTCCGCTCTCGTGGGCGCTCGGCGCTGTGCTCGGACTCATACTTCCATGGAAGCTCGTTTCCGGAGCCGACCTGTGTATCACGCTGACTCTCTGCGGCGTCTCGATGTTTCTCCTGGCCCGGCGATGGCTCTCACGCAACGATGCCCTGCTCGCGGCCGTCGCCTATACAGCTAGTCCGTACCTTCTAGTAATCGTCTACTGGCGTAGTGACATGGCCGAACTGCTGGCGGCGGCCTATCTTCCCCTCCTCGTGTTGTGCGCCTTGCGCCTGGAGCGTGAAGGATCACGAGCGATAGCTCCGCTTAGCCTGCTTCTGGCCGCGGGTTGGCTGACAAACGTTCCAACATCAATCATCACGAATTACACATTCGCTTTTCTTGTCCTATGCCTCGCATTTTTACGACGATCTCGGGCCATAGTCGCGCACGCGTCCATCGCGATGATCCTCGGGGTCACGCTCGCGGCTTTTTATATTCTTCCCGTTCTTCATCAGCAGCACTGGGTCAATATCGGGCAAGTGCTCGCGCCCGGCGTCCGGCCCGCCGACAACTTCTTATTCACGGTCACGTCTGATCCGGACCACAATCAGTTCAACCGCCTCGCGTCGGTCGTCGCAGTGTGGGAAATATCGATGGTTGCACTGCTTGTGTTTTTCTCGCTGCGATCGCCCGCCCGCATGCTGTGGCAGGCAATGCTCGCATTGGATGTCCTATGCACCCTGCTCATGATGAAATTCACGCTCCCGTTGTGGATGCACTTACCCGAGCTTCGATACGTGCAGTTTCCCTGGCGATGGCTACTGTGTTTGAGCGTCGTGTTCGCCCTGGGAAGCGTGATGGCGGCGCGTCAGTGGTGGCTGCGGACCATCGTGCTCCTGGTCGCGATTGGGTCGGTAGTGTATGTGTGGCAGCGCGTGCTCCCGCCCTGGTGGGACACCTCCGCCGACATTCAGGAGATGATTGACAACCAGCAGGACGCGATCGGCAACGAAGGCACCGACGAGTATGTTCCAATTGGAGTCGATCCCTACGACGTCGACCAGAAAGCGCCGCAGGTGTGGTTTCAAGGCTCAGGCACAGCTCAGATTCAAATCGAAAAATGGCAATCGGAGAAGCGAATACTCCTGGCGGGCGCAACTTCGCCCGGCAAACTGGTATTTCGACTGTTCAACTATCCACTGTGGAAGGTCGAAGTGAATGGGAACCTAGTTCACACCGAGAGCACGCCGAAGACCGGACAGATGATCGTTCCGATTTCGCGCGGCGAAAGTCGCGTTCAAATTAGATTTGTAGAAGGCTGGGACCGGCTCGTCGGCGCCGCCATCTCGCTGTTGGGTTTGCTGGCCATCGTACTTACATGGTATTCCACGCGCGCTCGTATTCAGCACGAAAGCCAAGAGCTAACGGCTAAGTGCTAATGGCTGGTTTATGACCCACATCCTCGTCGCCACTTCCAATCCGGGCAAGCTTCGCGACTTCGCCGGCGCCGCGCTGCGCTACGGGATTGAGATCCTGGCAATCCCGAATTTCGCTTCTTTGCTAACGGTCGTTGAGGACGGAAAAACGTTCGAAGAGAATGCCCGGAAGAAAGCTGAACAATACAGCCTTCACGTCCCCGGCGAGATCGTAATCGCCGATGATTCCGGCCTCGAAGTTGACGCACTCGGCGGCGCTCCGGGAGTCCATTCCGCCCGCTACGCCGCCGATGAACCGCAAGCGGCCGAAGCCAACACCGATGATGAATTGAACAATGCCAAGCTGATTCGCCATATCGCGAAAATTCCTCTCGACAAACGGACCGGAAGATTCGTCTGTTGGATCGCGGCCGCCCGCGACGGCAAAACCATGGCCGTCTTCGAAGGCAAAGCCGAGGGCATCATCCTCGATCAGCCGCGCGGCTCCAACGGCTTCGGCTACGATCCATTGTTTTATTTTCCGCAGATCAAGAAAACCTTCGCCGAATTGACCGCGAAGGAAAAGGCCAATTACAGCCATCGCGGCGCCGCCTTCAAGAAATTCCTGGACTGGGCGCGTAGCCCCGGGACTCAGAAATCCTAGAATCTTCGCTATGAGCATTCGTCGATTCACCAAGCTCCTTCTTCTCTCTCTCTCCAGCGTGGCAATCGCATCAGGCCAGAATTCCGAAGCTCGCGTGCGTCAAATCATCTTGAGCACTCGTCACCTCGGCGCCCACGGCATGGGCTATAACACGCGCTCACTTTGGCAACTTTCCAAGAAACTCGGTCCCGCGGATATTCCCTTGCTCATGAATCTTGCTTCTGGAGATTCCGACCTGCGTGTTGGCGCGCAATTCGCGCTGGCATCCCAATGCGGACCTTCACTGAACGCTATCCACCAAGCCATTCGCAACGCCTTGGCTCAGCGTCGGTTCCTCGATCTCAGTGCCGAAGATACGTTGCAGTTAATCTCGGAATTTGACGGATGCGCTCCGGAAGTCCGTCGCAACGCAACCGACGCGCTCGCCGATCTGCGCCGCTCGCGTCAAGAGAAGCGCGAGCGCATCCAGCAGGAATCAAAGCAAAAAGCCGAAGACGATGCCCACATTCGGCACTAACAGCTAGCCCCTAGTCACTAGCAACTCATTTGACTTCCCTTCTCTCGCGCCAAGATAATGTTCAGTTCGCTCATCGTTTCCGACCTCACAAGGAAGTCTGTTGGCATCGGCTCCAAAAACGACAACTCCGATCATTGAAAGCGGCGTGGCTCCGCTGCGAGCGGGTCAGGGACATTCCTTCTTCTGGCGCCGCCTGCATTCGCTCACCGGCATCATCCCCGTGGGCCTGTTTTTGATCGAGCACTTTTTCTCGAACGCCTTCGCCACCAAAGGCCCCGGAGCCTACACCAAACAAGTTGAATTCCTGAGCAGTTTTCCGTTCGTCGTAGGCCTCGAGCTGTTCGGAATCTGGCTGCCGATTCTCTATCACTCGCTTTATGGCTTTTACATCTGGTATCGCGGGGAAAGCAACATCGGCGAGTATCCCTGGGCCGGCAACTGGATGTACGCCGCCCAGCGCTGGACCGGCGCGATTGCTTTTTTCTACATGGTTTGGCACACGTGGCATCTGCGCTTCACCGGCGTGCACCTGCTCACCTATCCGGCTTCGGCTTTCGGCAAAGTGCAAATGGAGTTTCACAACCCTTGGGCGGTCGCGTTTTATGTAATCGGAATTTTCTGCGCTTCCTGGCACTTTGCTTACGGACTGTGGCTTTTCGCCGCAAAATGGGGGATCACGCAAGGCCCGGTGGCGCGTCGCCGCTGGGGATATGTTTGCCTGGTGATTGCGATTGGATTTATGGCTGTAGGTGCGGCAACGATGTATTCGTTCCTCACCACGCCTCAACAACCGCTGCAGCCGACGGGCGCAGATATGGATTCGTTCACCATGCGATGATTTCCTTCGTGTGACTTCATGTCCTTGGTGGTCAAAAGTAATGAACTACAAAGAACGCAAAGGTGCTCGAAGGAGCAAAATCGGAAATAGCAGCGAGCAGTGGGCGGCGGGCATGCTGGCTTAGAGCTCGTCGCTCACTGCTTCGTCGCCGGGAAAATAATGGCATCAAACCCCAAAATCATCGTCGTTGGCGGCGGCCTGGCTGGACTTTCCGCGGTCATCAAGATTGCCGAGATGGGCGGCCACGTCGATCTTTTTTCCATTGTGCCAGTCAAGCGCTCGCATTCCGTCTGCGCGCAAGGCGGGATCAACGCCGCCAAGAACCTGAAAGGCGAAGGCGACTCCACCTGGCAACACTTTGATGACACTATTTATGGCGGCGACTTCCTCGCCAACCAGCCTCCGGTCAAGGCCATGTGCGACGCCGCTCCGGGAATTATCGATCTCCTCGACCGCATGGGTGTGCCTTTCAACCGCACTCCGGAAGGGCTGCTTGATTTTCGCCGCTTCGGCGGGACCTTGCATCACCGCACCGCATTCGCCGGAGCCACCACCGGACAACAACTGCTCTACGCGCTCGATGAGCAAGTGCGCCGCTACGAATCCGAAGGCAAGGTCACCAAATACGAGTCGTGGGAATTTCTTTCCGCCGTGCTCGACGGAAACCGCATCTGTCGCGGCATCTGCGCCATGGAGTTGCGCTCGATGGAGGTCCGCACCTTTCCCGCCGACGTCGTCATCATGGCCACCGGCGGCATCGGCGCGATATTCGGCAAGAGCACGAACTCGGTCGTCTGCACCGGCTCGGCGCAGTCGGCGCTTTATCAGCAAGGCTGCTATTACGCCAACGGCGAATTCATTCAAGTCCACCCCACGGCGATTCCCGGCGAAGACAAGCTCCGCCTGATGTCGGAATCGGCGCGTGGTGAAGGCGGCCGCGTTTGGGTTCCCAGAACACAGGGCGACAAGCGCGATCCCAAATCCATTCCCGAGAGCGAGCGCTGGTACTTCCTCGAAGAGTGGTACCCGAAGTACGGCAATCTAGTACCGCGAGACGTCGCCACCCGTGCCATCTTCAAAGTGATTTTCGAGCACAACCTCGGCATCGACGGCAAGCCAATGGTCTATCTCGACCTCACCCACATCGACCGCGCCACACTCGACCGCAAGCTCGAAGGCATTCTGGAAATTTACGAGAAGTTTGTCGGGGACGATCCGCGCACCACGCCGATGAAAATTTTTCCCGGCATGCACTACACCATGGGCGGCCTGTGGGTCGATTTCAACCAGGCGACGAACATCCCAGGAATTTTCGCCGCCGGCGAGTGCGAGTACCAGTACCACGGCGCAAATCGCTTGGGCGCAAATTCGCTGGTCTCGTGTATCTTCGGCGGATTCAGCGCTGGCCCGAACGCAGTGCGCTACGCCCAAAATGCGCAGACGCCATCCGGCAACGGTCATTTCGATTCCGAGCGCAAGCGTCAGATCGAGATCAATGCCGGTCTGATGAAATCCGAAGGCAACGAGAATCCGTTCCGGCTATGGCGCGAGCTCGGCGAATTGATGACCAAGGACTGCACCGTCATCCGCGACAACAAAAATCTCGAACAGACCGACGCGAAACTCGTCGGGATGCTCGAGCGCTTTCAGCGGATCAACTTGAGCGATCGCTCAATGTGGGCGAATACGTCGTTCGCCTTCACCCGCCAGCTTTACAACATGCTGCAGTTGTCGCGGGTAATTGCCCAGGGAGCGCGCATGCGTGACGAATCCCGCGGCGCGCATTACAAGCCGGCCTTCCCCGATCGCGATGATAGAAACTGGCTGAAGACAACAAAGGCCTGTTTCGCCCCCGACGCCGACGAACCCAAATTCGAATTTGAGCCCGTGGACGTCTCGCTCATCCCGCCCCGAGCGAGAAAGTACTGATGGAAGGTTCGTATCGGGGCACGTCTTCAGACCTGCCGATTAGAAACCAACACTTTAGATCTGTCATTCCGAGGCGTCCGTAGCTGCCCTTGCGCGGTGAGGACAACGACGAATCTGCATTTCTGTGTCCAAGCTTTGGTCTTAGCTGGTCAGGAATCCCGCCCCACCCTCCGCATACTTACGAAAAGTGGGGCAAAGCGAACGCGCTCATTTTGGCAGCGAATATTCACCCTCAACGTCGGTTGTGAAACCACCGTCTTCAGCGAATTTTCCTTTGTACGTTCCGCCGCCCTTGATGCCCTTAAACTTGCCTGTCCCGCCGGTGTAGCTCCACTTTCCTTCCGCAACGCCGTCTTTCATCGAATCGGTGCCTTCCCAGCGCACAAACAATTTGTCGCCATTAGTCATGTTGTCGACATAATACCCATGACTATGGCCGCTGTTGCCATGGTGGTCCGACACGCCAGTGTCAATGCCATCCTTATCTTGTACACCCGCAACTTCCATGGGCTTTGTCCACGAACACTTGTACTGAGCAACCGATACCGCGTGTCCGGGATGATCCGAAACGTCCACCTTCTGCTGAATATCCGGCTTGGCGCATTGCACAGATCCGGAGACTTTGTCTTGCGCCAGCAGCATTGTCGCGACAAATACGCACACGCCCACCAACACGATCCTCAATCTCATTTCATTTCCTCCTGGTGAATTCGGCAGCGTGAAGCGCGTCCCCTTGCTCAGCTTCGCGCAGCGCCACGTATTCTAGGCGCGCAGAATCGCTTTGCCAATCCAAAACCGCGGAAGCACGAGCGAACTGCTCGCCCGTTTTGGTTTAAGCTAAGAACTGAAGGCTAATAGCTAATGGCTGGTTCCAACTCCGTCCTCTTCAAAATTCGCCGCCAGGCTTCCCCCAACGACAAACCACGCTGGGAAGAATTCGAAATCGCCTACCATTACCACATGAACGTAATTTCCTCGATGATGGAGATCGCCCGCAATCCCGTTACCCGCGACGGCAAGCCGACCACGCCCATCACCTACGATTCGAATTGCCTGGAAGAAGTCTGCGGTTCCTGCGCCATGCTGATCAATGGCCGCGCCCGCATGGCATGTTCGGCGCTGGTTGATAATCTCGATCAGCCCATCAAGCTCGAACCGCTTTCAAAATTTCCCGTCATTCGCGACCTGTCCATCGATCGCAGCGTGCTGTTTGAAAACTTAAAACGCGTCAAAGCCTGGGTGCCGGTCGACGGGACTTACGACCTCGGCTCCGGCCCGCGTGTCAGCATGCATGAGCAGGAGGAAGCCTACCCGCTCTCGCGTTGCATTTCCTGCTGTTGCTGCATGGAAGTTTGCCCACAGTTCAATGAGCACACCGGCTTCGTTGGCGCGGCCACGATTTCGCAGGTGCGGCTTTTCAACACCCATCCAACCGGCGCCGCGCTGAAACGCGAGCGATTGGCCGCGCTCATGGGCGACGGCGGTATCCAGGAGTGCGGCTACGCTCAGAATTGCGTCGAAGTCTGCCCCAAGGACATTCCGCTCACGCGGTCAATCTCCGAGGTCGGAGGTGACGTGATGAAGCAGGCTCTCGGCGACCTGTTCCGGCGGTGACACCGGCTCGTTGGTTGGCTCTTGGCTCCTGCCATCAGCTCTTAGCTCAAGGCTCTTGCCTCGAATTCTGGTTTCCGGACCTGAAAGTTGACAGCTGAAAGCTGAAAGCTAGGACCTAACAGCTGCGGCTCTTCGCCGCGCATTACCCCTGACACTTTTCGTAACGTGACCGCAAAAGTTTGCCACTTTTTAGCGGTTAAGAGCAGATGCTAACCCGCGTCGAAAGGCGCATCCCCGGCCGCCCCGCAAGCTTCTGATTGAAAATAAAAGCACATCTTTTTTGCTTCCCCACGCCCAAAATCCGGCATCTTAGCTGCAATGTAAATACGCGTCCGAACACAAGGTAACCGGAGGTAACCAGCAGGGTTTACGAGCCGGAGCCCAGAGTAATTGGAAACAACGATTTTGGGCTTGGATTTTTCCTGAATTGGCTTACAATAAACGCCTACTGTAAAGCAGACGCATGCGAAAGAACGCGACACTTTTTCTGCTGACTCTGGCCGTTAGCTGCCAGGCATTCGCCATTCGGCCAACCGTTCCAGCCCGCTATCATCGCATGCACCGCTTTCATCGCATGCGGTGGAATCCGGTCTTCAAGCCGTCGCACGAATCCTTGCTTCTGCAAAACGAAGAAATTAATCGCCTGAACCTCCCGCGCATTTATGACGACAAGCAACTGGAGAAGTTGAAGCTCAGCGGCGACCTCGTTCCCATCACCACCAGCGAGGCGCTGCGCATTCAGCCTTCGCTCGATCCCGCTCGCCGTTATTGCCGCACATGGACCATGGAATTCCTGGAAGACATCAGCACGGCGTACTACAAGCAATTTCATCAGCAGATTCAGGTGAACTCGGCGGTGCGCACCGTGCTTGTTCAGAAGAAGCTTCGCCGCCACAATCGCAATGCGGCACCGGAAACCGGGGAAACCGCGTCCTCGCATTTGGCCGGGCTCACGATTGATCTGCAGCGCCGTGGCATGACCAAGGCGCAGGTCAGCTGGGTGGAAGCCTATCTCAAGCCGCTGAAGGAACTGGGCCTGATCGAACCGGAAGAGGAGCGCCGCCAGTATTGTTTCCATATCATGGTCGCCGGCAGCTACAGCGATTACCGTGCCACCCGCATGATTGCCGCGCAGGCAAAATCGGATGACGACACTCTTCATGAAATCACCACGATCGGCTTGACGGGCGTGGACACGGCCAGCCCCCAACCGGCATCAGTTACCCAATAGCTAATTACAATTTTTGTGACCTCATTAGAGGCGCTTTAGCGCCGAGGGCTTGCCCTGAGCGACTGCCCGCAGGCAGGGGGCGAATGGGAATCTGCATTTGCCTGACGCTTGCCGCTCTTACGTTATCCTCAACCCATGCTGATCCTCATGGCCGGACTTCCCGGCACCGGCAAGAGCACGCTCAGCCAGGCGCTGGCGGCGAAACTTGGCGGCACGGTCATCAATAAAGATGAAATCCGCGCGGCGCTTTTCGAGCCTGACGACATCGAGTACTCAACCGAGCAGGACGAATTCTGCATGCGCGTCATGCTCAAAGTCGCCGGCTATCTTTTCAGGAAGGATCCGTCTCGCAAAGTTTTTCTCGACGGCCGCACATTCTCGCGGCGTTACCAGCTGAATCGCGCCACCGGATACGCAAACGCTATTATCCAACCCTGGCGGATTCTTGAATGCGTTTGCCGCGACGAAACCGCACTCCACCGGCTCGAGCACGACCGCGATCACCTCGCCGAGAATCGCGATTTCAAGTTGTATCTCGAAGTTAAGGCCCGGTTCGAAGAAATCACGTTGCCGAAAACTCTGATCGACACCGACCAGCCGCTTGCGAAGTGTGTAGAGTTGGCCGTCGCCGCCCTGCAATAGCGCAAATACAACCGCAACCCGCCCGACGCCATGTCATTCCAGGACCTCCAGTTCAGAGAGCTGCCCTGAGCGACCGAACGAAGCGAAGGAGCCGAATGGGATCTGCAGTTCGTTCAGGGGCTGCACCCCTGCGAGTGCCCCCTAAATTTCGCGCTTTGTAAATTTACGGTGGGAACCTTTATCGAGGTCTCGTCTTGTTCTTCCCCTTAACATTCAGCGCCACCGCCGCGCGAATAAGTTCCTTCAGCGCCGCTTCATTAATCTTGTCGCCTTCGTGGATATCGATGGCGCGCCTTACATTTCCCTCGAGGCTGGAGTTGAACAGACCCGCAGGGTCCTTCAACGCAGCTCCTTTGGCAAATGTCATCTTGACGTGGTCCTTATACGTCTCTCCCGTGCAGACGATGCCAGCGTGCGACCAGACGGGAACTCCCGGCGAGGGTGGTTTGGCCCATTTCAATTCTTCGACAATCTCCGGGTCGGCCTCGTGAATAATGCTGCGCACTTTCGCCAGCGTCTTCCCGCGCCAGTCCCCAAGTTCCTTGATCTTCTGATCGATGAATGCTGAGGCAGGTTCCATGGTCGTCCTCCTTACATCCCGATTCTCATAGCAACTCTGGATGCGTTGTGCGCATCCTGCAAGCTCATGTCGTACAATACCGTTTCCGTTTTTTTCCAGGAGCCTGCATGAACAAGTACCTTATCTCATTTTTTCTTCTTTTATCTCTGCCGTTAATCTCTCAAACCACCGCGACCAAGCCTGCGCCCCACAAATCCGCTGCCACAACCACCGCAGCGTCGGCTCAGCCGACCGCCATCATCGACACCACGCAGGGTAAATTGACCTGCACGCTTTTTCCGAAAGACGCGCCCATCGGCGTCAAGAATTTCATCGGCCTTGCCCGCGGCACCAAGGATTGGACCGACCCCAAAAGCGGCCAGAAGAAGCATGGCGTCCCGCTCTACAACGGCACCATTTTTCACCGCGTCATTCCCGAATTTATGATCCAGGGTGGCGATCCGGCGGGAAACGGAACCGGCGATCCCGGATACAAATTCAAGAACGAGACTTCGCCCAATCTCACGTTTGATCGCCCCGGGCGGCTCGCTTACGCCAACGCTGGTCCGGATACAAATGGCTCGCAATTTTTCATCACCGAAGTTCCCTATCCCAGTCTCGATGGCCATTACACGATTTTCGGGCAATGCGATATGCCCAGCGTCGAACTTGTGAAGAAGATCGCGCGCATGCCGCGGAATGGGAATGATTTGCCTGACAATCCGGTGAAGATCAGCAAGATTACGATTCTGCACGCGGGCGGCGCGCCGGCGCATGCCATGGCCCACAAGCCCGCCGCGAAACCCGGTACGCCGAAACAGCAGTAGCCCGATGGGATAGATCCCAGTGCGGCGAGCCCATTAGGATTTGTATCGAGGCACGCCTTTGGGGCGTGCCGCAATCGGTTCAAATAAACTTCGACGGCATGGCCGTAAGCCGTGCGCCGATACGAACACGTCGAAAGTTCAACTTCGTTTCAGAAATTTTTTCGAAAGGACTTATCATGCCACGCCAGCCAGGAACCTACGCCATCTTCAATACCTCCGAAGGCACCATCACCTGCCGTCTGTTTGAAAAAGACGCGCCTAAAACCGTGCAGAATTTCATCGAACTTGCCGAGGGCAAGCGTGAGTGGCGCCATCCCAGCACGGGCAAGAAAACCACCGACCGCCTCTACGATGGCACCATTTTTCACCGCGTAATCCCCGACTTTATGGTGCAGGGCGGAGACCCGCAAGGCACGGGCATGGGTGGCCCGGGATATCAGTTCGAAGACGAGACGCGCGGCTCGCCGCACAAGTTTGACCAGCCCGGCAAGCTGGCAATGGCTAACGCCGGGCCGAACACCAATGGCTCACAGTTCTTCATCACAGTCGCGGCGACCGAGTGGCTCACCGGCAAGCACACGATTTTCGGCGAAGTTATCGAAGGTCAGGATGTGGTGAACAAAATCACCAAGGTCCCCCGCGGCCGCAATGACCGCCCGAACAAGGATGTGAAGCTGCAGTCGGTGGTGATCGAGCGGGTGTGACAGAACTTTAGGGGACCAGACTCGCCCCCACCACCCAGCTCATGCACCCAATCGGTGTTAAATCAAGCAAGGCGGATGAGTTCGCAGAACTCAACCGGCGCGTCGACGGATCTGCAGTTTGTCCGGAATCAAAGTTCGCGAATCGGCACGGCTGCCAGTCCTGCCCTTCCCGAAAACATCAGACCCCAATCACTCCGCACAACTCCTTCACCGCATCGGCGCTCTTGTTCAGCGCGGATTGCTCTTCAGGTGTGAGCTTGATTTCGATGATCTGCTCAATTCCCTTTGCGCCGAGCTTTACCGGGACACCCACGAACAGCCCTTTGATTCCGTATTCGCCTTCGAGATAAGCGGCGCAGGGGAGAATCTTCTTTTTGTCTTTCAAAATGGCTTCGGCCATTTCGGCGACGGCAGACGACGGCGCGTAATAAGCGCTGCCGGTTTTCAGATATTTTACGATTTCGGCGCCGCCATCGCGCGTGCGCTGCACCAATTGCGCGAGGCGATCCGCCTTGATCAACTCGGTGATCGGAATTCCAGCAACCGTCGAATAGCGCGGTAAGGGAACCATGGTGTCTCCGTGTCCACCGAGCACAAACGCGGTGACGTTTTCAACGCTCACCTTCAACTCATCCGCGATGAAGGCGCGGAAGCGGGCGGAGTCGAGCACGCCAGCCATGCCGATAACGCGCTCGCGTGAAAACTTGCTGAGCTTGTAGGCGGCCTGTGCCATGGCGTCGAGCGGGTTGGAGACGACGATCAGAATGCAATTCGGCGAATACTGCACGACTTTGCCGACCACATCCGACATGATTTTGTAATTGGTGTTGAGCAGGTCGTCACGGCTCATGCCCGGCTTGCGCGGAATTCCGGCGGTGATGACAACGATGTCGGAGTTGGCGGTGTCGGCGTAGTCGTTGGTGCCGAGGACGTAGGAGTCGCGCTTCTCGATGGGCATGGCCTCGAGCAGGTCGAGGCCTTTGCCCTGAGGCACGCCTTCGATGATGTCGATGAGGACAACGTCGGCGAGTTCTTTGGAAGCGATCCAATGGGCCGCTGTCGCACCGACATTTCCTGAACCTACGATGCTGATTTTCTTGCGCATGAACCTTCCTTCGATTTGGTAATTGGGTTAATTTCTAATTCGGTAATTGAGAACGCGAACCGGGCAGGCCCTTGCGGACAAGGTAAATTAAAATTACCCGATTACAAAATTACCAAATCTAGAGCGACAATGTCGCTCTAGACAGCGCTCATCACTGCCGCTCCCATGTTCTCAATGATGTGATCCGCGAACTGGCTGGTGCTGACCTTGGTTGCGCCATCCATCAAGCGATGAAAATCGTAGGTCACAGTTTTGCGCTCGATGGTCCGCTCCAATCCGTTTTCGATCAGATCGGCAGCCTCGTTCCAACCGATGTATCTGAATAGCATGGCCCCGGAGAGCATGACGGAGCCAGGGTTGATGACATCTTTGTCGGCGTATTTTGGCGCAGTGCCGTGTGTGGCCTCGAAGACGGCGTAGCCATCGCCGATATTTGCGCCGGGCGCGATGCCGAGGCCGCCGACTTGTGCAGCGCAGGCGTCAGAAATGTAGTCGCCATTGAGGTTGGGCGTGGCCAGCACGGAATATTCGTCGGCGCGGGTGACCACCTGCTGAAAGATTGAATCGGCGATGCGATCGTTGATCATCAGCTTCTTTTTCCAGACGCCGTGTCCGTGAGTCGAGTAGATGCTCTCGAGCACGGCGCGGACTTCATCGGCGACCGACTTGCGGAATTCCGGCGGAGCAAATTCGAGGCCGGGTTCGACCAGCGCGGCATTGTCTTCGGCCGTAAGATTCGGGTTTTTGTCCTTGTTGTCGAGAATCCAGCCTTCACGCTCGGTGACAACTTTGTCGCGAAACTCTTCGGTCGCGAGCTCATATCCCCACTTGCGAAATGCACCTTCGGTGAATTTCTGGATATTGCCCTTGTGCACCAGCGTGACGCTTTTCAGCCCGTTTTCAAGCGCGTGCTGGATGGCCATGCGCACCAAACGCTTGGTCGCAAAAATGGAGATCGGCTTGATGCCAACCCCGGAATCGGTGCGCACCTGCTTCTTTCCGCCCTTCAGCATCTCTTTGTTGAGGAAGTCGATGAGCTTAGCGGCTTCGGGAGTTCCCTGCTCCCATTCCACCCCGGCGTAAACGTCTTCGGTGTTCTCGCGGAAGATGACGACATCCATGCGCTCGGGATGCTTCACCGGCGAGGGCGTACCTTTGTAGTACTTCACGGGGCGCACACAGGCATAGAGATCGAGCACCTGGCGCAGCGTGACGTTGAGCGAGCGAATGCCGCCGCCCACGGGAGTAGTGAGCGGGCCTTTGATGGCGACGCGAAATTCACGGATGGCTTCGACGGAGTCCTGCGGAAGCCAGTCGTTGAACTTCGCTTTGGCTTTTTCTCCGGCGAAAATCTCGTACCAGACGACGCAGCGCTTGCCGTTGTAGGCCTTCTGCACGGCCGCGTCGAACACACGCACCGAGGCTTTCCAAATATCTCGGCCGGTGCCGTCGCCTTCGATGAAAGGGATGATGGGATTGGCGGGGACCTGAATGCGTCCGTCTTTATAACTGATGTGGGCGCCGTCGCGGGGAACGGGCGCGCCGTTGTATGAGTCCGGCATTAAACCACCTCCGAGGAAATGGAAGCAAGAATTATAATTTACGAACTCAGGATGAGACCGAGACCGATTGCCGCCATTTGTCTTCTGCTGATCGCACCAATAGCTGGATCGCCCCAGGCCGGATGGGCGCAGGAAAATGCGCCAGCCGATATCAGCCAGGCCGAGATCAAGGAAGTCATCAACGAAACTTCAGAGTGCGACAGCGTCAATGAAATAAATTTAGATCCCATTCAGTATGCCGATTTGCTCGCCGATGGCAAGAAAGAAGCCGTCGTGGTTGCCGCAACTTGCATGACGGGCACGGCAGGTCCGGATATCCACGCGGTTTACGTCCGCGATGCTGCCGGCAAGGTCGTGGAGCTTCCCTTTCATCATGCCGAGGGCGATCCGTTTTTCAATAATGATGGCCCGCAGCTCCCGGTTTTTGGCAATCGAAACTATAGGTTCGAGATCGATCATGGACAGCTGATGGCGAAATGGGGCGACAGCTCGGACCGCAACCATCCCTTGACGATCTGGTACAAGTGGGATGGAAAAGCATTCGTAGTGGATCACATGAAGGTCGAGGGGCCGTTTAAAACCAGCTACCACTGTACAAAGGCCACAAAAGAGCTTGACCGGGCGATCTGCTATTCACCTTCCGTGGCCGCGCTGGATGTGCAACTCAATCAAGTGTATCGGGCGGCGCTACAGCAGAACGCGGACCGCGCAGCCCTGCAACAGCAGCAGCGGGAATGGCTGGCGCAGCGCGAGAAGCAATGCACGATTTACAAATGGTGGGTGGACTGCCTGACGGAAATGTACACGAGGAGAATTGCGGAGCTGAAGCTGACTGTGGGATCGCGAAGTTCTCCATAGGGGCTAGCCAAATACAGATTCCTCGACCTGAGGGTCCTGGAATGACAAACGGTCAGGTTAGAGGTTGAGGGCGAAAACTTTTTGGGTACGACGAATAGGACCGGGTGCGACGCGTGATGAGAATGCTTGCAGCTATATTGCTGCTTTCGTCGCTTGCTGCCGCGCAGAATCCCGGGAAATCTGGTCCAGCTGTTATTCCCGCAGCGCCGGCCCCGGCACAGCATGCTGAAAAGCCAAATCCTCCGGTGACTCCTGGGGCGCCTGCGATTACCCCTGAGCACCGCTTTTGGGATCACGAAAATATTCTGCTTTTTTCCGGAGTCGCGGTATTTCGCGGGCTGGACTACGCTTCCACGCAGAATTTTATGGCGCGGGGCCGAACCGAAGTGCTGATTCCAGACGATGTGGTGAAGAACAAGGCAGGATTCGCCAGCCTGGAAGCCGCCGCCACCATGACCTCCGTGGGAATCTCTTATATTTTCCATCGCACCGGGCACCACAAGATGGAGCGCTGGCTCTCGATCGGGCACATCAGCGTGACCGGATTCGGCGTGGTGTCGAATTATTCGCTGGAGTCCAAACGTTTTAATCGATGAAGCACGGTGGTCGAGGCTTCACCTGCACACCGTATCAGAGCGGGTCGCAATTCCAAGGGCAGCCCTTATGGTCGTCCGCAACCGGGTAGCTTAAAGTCCCGTGACGCGGTACAGCACGACCCCATGCGCAGGAACAACAGCACTGATCTTCCCGCTTGTTTTTTTCGTCTCTCCGGTCCACAGGTCGTGTAAGGAATAGCCGTTTTTATTTTCGGGCAGGCCGACGGCGGAGGTTGGAATGGAGACTTCCTCTGGCTTCGCGCCGGTGTTGAACAAACCGGCGATCACGTCTCCGTTCGGCTCAGTCTTGGCGAACACCTGCTGGCTGCCGCTATTGAGCACCCTTTTCGCGGCGATCGAATCCTGGTCGACGGCAAGGACTGCGGAGTTCTCCAAATATTTCTGCACATCCGTTTCATCGAGGTGCGTAAGATCGACGCCGAGGATCAGGGGTGAAGCTCCCAGGGCCCACAGGCTGAGCTGAGTCTGGCGCTCCACCGGAGTCAGCCCATCATTGTCGCCATTTCCAATTTCGATGGAATCCAGGTCGTTGAAACCGCCTGGACCAGCGTACGGCTGCCACTCCGCCACGAAGTTGAAGCGCTTGGCAATGTCGTTCCAACTGGTCAGCGGATAGCTGCTACCACCCTTTTCGCACTTATAGCATTCGACGTCGGGCGGGAATTCCCATTGATTGGCATACTTCATCAATGTCGGGGCAATTGCGGTTGTAAGGTCCCCCTGCGTGACATCCAGGACCATGGGCCGCCCGCTTTGCCGTATAGCATCCGACCATGCCTTAACGTCAGCGGCGTTGTTGTCGGTCATGCCGTCTATTTTGATGTAATCGACACCCCACGATGCGAGCATCTCCAGCCATGAATTCGTATACTCCTGCGCTCCCGGCTTGGTGTAGTCAATGCGGACCATGCCCTTGCAGTTATAATTGTTTTCCTTTACAGACGGTTCCGCAATCTGGGCCGCCGTGTACGATGTGCCCTTAATCGGCGTGTTCCGGCTGACTGCCTGCTTGGAAAGACCCGGCGTAACGTAGATTCCGAATTTCATCCCCAGGCTGTGGACATAGTCAGCGACTACCTTCATGCCATCGCTCTCCCCCTGGGGCGGGAATTTCGATGGGTCCGTGATCCAGCGGCCATATTGATCGACGTTCGGACCCTGCGGTCCCGGACACTGATACCAAAAGTCGTCGAGGTTTACGTATTCGTATCCGAGTTTCTGCAATCCGGAATTATGCAGGGCGAGCGCCTGCGCTTTCATTTTGTCTGCCGTGGGATTCTTGCGGGTGAAGCTCCAGCTGCTCCAGCCGAGAACCGGGGTGCGCTCGAGACCATTATCCTCTGCACTGGCGTTGTGCAGTGTCCCGGCCAGCAACAACGCAATCAGCAGTGCTGCGCTTAAGCTGTGTGTCCATTCCTTTGTAAAAATCATCCGTGTTCTTTATCACAAGCGGTGGGACAAAGACAACTAAGCGTGTGCAAGCAAGCGGTGCACATATTGACCTGGTGATCGAAGTGCCGATCCATTCGGAAAATCCTGATGGAAAATCTCCGAGGTGAGATTTTTCGCATGTCTTGCGGGCGTGGCGAGATCCGCAGCTGCGACTCCTCGGACTTGAAGCTTTGCCTGAGATCGGCAAAGGAGGATTATTCATGCCTCAGTGCCTTCATGGGATCGACGCGCAACGCTCGTCGTGCAGGCACCAGGCTTGCGGCCAGGGCCAACCCACAGAGGAACATCGAGCAGAATACGAACACCAGCGGATTCATTCTCTCGGGTGCAAGGCTGGACGCTACCGAAGGCGCAATATAGTTCTGAGTTGTGGCAAGTCTTCCTGCAACATAGGCGGCAAAGCAGCCAACTATGCAACCGACAAGCGCCAAACGCCACATCTCCCCCAGAATTAAGCCCACGACATTGCCCGGAGTCGCTCCCACAGCCACCCGAATTCCGATCTCTTTTGTTCTCCGGGTGACCGAGTACGACGCAACGCTGTAGATTCCAGTCCCCGCAAGCACAATTGCCAGTGCCGCAACCAACCCAATCAGCACCGCTGCAACGCGCTTCAGCCACAGAGACTCAGAGACCACTTCAGTCATTGAATTCATCTCTCGCAGCGGCAGCTCAGGATCGAAATTCTGGATAGATTTGGAAATGGCGGTCGATATCAGGAGCGGATCTGACTTCGTTCGGGCCATCACCCAGACATCGCTCCATGGATCTTGACGCAATGACCAGAACATCTCCGGCAAAGCGTTGCGATCAAGGCTATTCAACTTGAAATCGGCGATGACACCCACGATCACCGGTTTTCCATACCAGACGCTGACCCGTTTTCCGATTGGATTCTCGTTCGGAAAAAAGGTCTTCACAAAAGCCTGGTTCACCACCGCCGCCATCGGCGCGTCCGGGCCATCCCGCTCCTCTAAGAATCGCCCCGCGATCAGCTTCAGACGAAGCGCATTAAAGTACTGCGGATTCACTCGCTCAATGCCGGTCTGTGTCTGAATGGTAGAAGCCAGGCGCACTGATCCCGCGGTGCCGGGAGGCGGCTCGCGCCCTGGGATAAGCACAGGCGAAGGGTTGATTTCGTGTCGCAACGGCAAGAGCGCCGACATTGCCACGGAGTCTACTCCGGGGACGGCCGCGATGATTCGCTCCAGCTGTTCGAAGAGGCGTTCTCGTCGCGGATGCTTTTCACCATAAGAAAACTTCCCATAACTCACGGCCGGCACCTGGACATGGAATGCGAGCAGGCCGCTGGCATCAAAACCGGGATCGACCCGCCGCAGCCGGGCAAAACTTTGCACCAAAAGCGCGCCGAGAATGAGCAGCACCAGAGAGAACACAAATTCACTCAGGATGAATGCCTGTCCAAGTCGCCGCTCACGGCTGGCGGAAGAAAGGCCTCGTCCTTCTATTTGCAGTGCGCGGCCAGAGCGGCCAAGCGAGTTTTTGAGCGCCGCAAAACTGCACAACATGCTACCGACAAGGCAGATACTGCAAACGAATGCGAGCAAAGGAAAGTCAATCCTCACCATGTCGAGCCTTGGCAGGTTGGCAGATTGGGGCAAGCCTCCGAGCATTAGCTTGGTTTGAATAAATGCCAAGCCAAAAGCCATCCCGCCCGCGATCAACGAGAGAACGAGGCTCTCAACAAATAATTGATACGCAATTCGTGCGTGGCTGGCGCCAAGTGCGCTGCGAATTGCAAATTCTGTCCGCCGGTGCAGTACTCGCGCCAACAGAAGATTGCCCACGTTGACAAAAGCAATCAGCAATAGCAATGTCACTCCGCTGGAGAGCAACAAAAGCAGCTTCCAGCTGCTGCCGATCAGCTGGGCATCCATCGGAACCACGACTGCGCTGACGGGATCGTCGGGATTATCCTCGATCTGCCGCGCCGAAATAACGTCGAGCTGGGTCTGCGCCTTTTCCCAGGTGATCCCCGGCTTAAGCCTGGCCAGCGGGATCAAACCCCACGATTTACGGTCATTCTTTTCTCCCTGGTCGGCCCAGTGCGGTATCCAAAAATCAGGGTAACCCCAGGGGGTCGGAAAGAATTTCGCCGGCATCACACCCACAATTTGGTACGACTCCCGATCCAGCGAAATTCGTGTACCTACGATATTCGGATTGGCGGCCAGTCGCCGCACCCACATGCGATTGCTGATGACCACGACGCGAGCGCCGCCTGACTCATAGTCGCTGGCCTGGAGGCTGCGGCCTAACTGGGCCGGAGTGCCGAGCATCTCGAAGAACTCGTCGAAAACTTCATGCCCGTCCACCAGATCTGCCGGCTTGTCGCCCGCCAGTAGCATGGATCGCTTGCGATAAGCGCTAATTTTTTCGAAACTCTGATTTTGTGCGCGCCAGTCGTAAAGGTCCGCCGGGCGAGCGAAACTGAAGAAAGCTTCCTCTCCGCGGCGATAATGTTGCCCGGGAGGGCCATCCGCGAGCCAGAGGTGGACGAGGTTCCCTGGCTGACGAAACGGTAAAGGAGCGAAGATCACCGCCCGCACCACACTAAAAATAGAAGTTGTGGCCCCGATTCCCAGCGCCAAAGTTACGCACGCCACGAACGTAAAACCAGGGCTTCTGCGAAGCGTCCTCAGGGCGAACCGCAAGTCGGACAGCAGGAAACTGTGGATGAAATCGACGCGGCGGGCGTCCCGGCACTCTTCTTTCACCTGTTCCACGCCGCCGAGCGAGCGGAAGGCGGCATGGCGAGCCTCTTTAGGATTCATTCCTTGCGCGATGTATTCATCAATCTGATTTTGCAGATGAAACTGCAACTCGTCGCTGAGGTCCATCTCCGCTCGGTTCCAGCGAAAGATCGAACGCAAGCGTAGCGGCAGTTTGTAAAGGGATCGCATAGCCTTAAGACATCTCCAGCACCAGGCCGATCGCCTGCGAAAGCCGCTTCCATTGTGCTTGCTCTTGGCGCAGGTATTTCACGCCGTCCGGAGTGAGTGAATAAAATTTGGCCCGGCGATTGTTTTCCGACTCTCCCCATTTGGCCTGGATCCATCCTTGCTGCTCGAGACGATGCAGTGCGGGATAGAGAGCGCCCTGGTTCACTTGCAACACCTCCCTGGAGACTTGCCGGATGCGTTGTGCGATTCCCCAACCGTGCATGGGCTGGAGCGCAAGAGTTCTCAAGATCAAAAGGTCCAGCGTGCCTTGAACAAGATCGGTAGGCTTGGCGATGATCGGCCTCCTCCTGTCGATAAATGACAGGACACGAGTTTAGACTCCTGTAAACGAATTAGGCAAGCAGAAAATTACAAAAAACGCCGCTTATCGTCAGCGAAAAGTGTCAGTAAATTCGTTGGAAACCTCTCTTTAGGCGCTCAATTCAGGGCGCCTTTTCCCTTCCGTAGTGGCGAACCGGCTTCGTCCGAAAATCCCAAGTCCAATGTGTGTTCGACGAATGAAGTATCGCTAAGGCCGCCTATAAGGTCGGGTTCAAGCTATTGCAGACGAACTCATCCCAGCACTGATGAACTCACGTCAACACGCGGTCGTAAATTTGCCTGACCTCTAAGAACGTACTCAGCAGCTTCTGCTCTAGTCCATTGGGGAAATCCTGATGCAAAACCTGCGAGGTGAGCTTTTCGCATGCCTGGCGAGCGTGCGCGGCCGAGGGCAGCCAGCGGACGTTTCTGCCGATGACCAGGCGAAGCACGTGTTCGACGGTGCGTCCGAGTTCAGCGGCGTGGTCGAGGGCTGCGGCATCTTTCTTGTCGATCAGGCCTCCGCCTGAGCATCTCCAGAGGCGGTCGCGAAGAGTGCCGAGCTTCGGGCGAATCCCATGCCTCACCAGCAGAAAGCTGGTAATGAAATCGGTGTCATAAAACCCGCCGGCCGAGGTGCGGATGCTCTTCTCCGGCGCGCTGGCCTCTTGCAATTTCTGGCGCATCTGGCGAACGGCGGCGGAAAAACCGTCTTCGGTGGCAAAGCGGCGAAACAGGACTTCGGTAGCGGCCTGCGCACGCAGGCCGAGTCTGGCATCGCCGCAGATGAATCGCAGTTTGGTGTACATCAGAGCTTCCCAGGCCTGGGCCTCGGTCGCGAAATATTCCTCCAGGTTTTTGGGCGTGATGACAAGTTCTCCGTCACCTCCTCGCGGGCGGAGACGCGTATCTACCGGAAAAACCATTCCCTCCTGGGTGTAGGCGGAGAGTGCCTGAATCAACTCCTCGACGGCGCGTGTAAGGAGTTCGCGATTTTGCGATTCGTCGCCGACAAACAACAAATCGGCATCGGAGAGCAGATCAAATTCGCGGCTGCCGAGCCGGCCGAGCGCGAGAACCGCCAGCCCCTTCGGAGATCCGGCGATGCCGAAAGCCGCAGCCAGTGCGTTCTCTCCAGCTGATGTGGTTTGGGCCAAGGACGAGTAGACGGGGCGAAATTCGATAATATCCCGTGCGCCGGAGACAAACATGGAATGGCGAAACTGACGGCGGAGTAAAGCGATCTTTTCACCGTGAGCGACGTTGGAATGCGCCAGATAAGAGAAGACCGGATCGTGACCGGTGAAGCGATCTTCGAAGGAAAGGTCGAACAGATTGCCGCTGCTCGGGCTCGTGGCGTCAGCAGAAATCTCTGCTAAAGCCGAGATTTCTTCAGGATTGCGCACCAGAATTTCCGAGACGTACTCGCTGGTCTCGAATAACGGAAGAGCGCGGATGATGGCGTTTTGATCGCGCAACAGAGCCGCATAGCGTTCGGAGCTGCTATAAGCCGAACTGAGAAAGCGGAGCACGTTCTTACGCTCGTGAGAACCCGGGCGCTCGGCTTTCAGGATTTGATAGAGCGCGGGCGCGTCCTCGGCGAGTTTTTCAACCAGTTGCTGGTGCGACTGATCTGCGATGGTAAATTCGCTTCGGCTCTGGAGCCGAAACTCATCAGCTGAGGGCTCGAAAGGCCGGTGGGTCTGTTGCTGATAAATGATCCGCTGGTAAATGGCGGCAACCACGGCCATGCGCTCGCGCACCACGGTGATGAGATCTCCGGGACGATAGCCTCCCAGTGACAAAGCTTCCATCGAGCGTTGAAGCGCCTGTAGATCGCAGGCGGACTCGGGCAGGCGATGAATCTGCTGCCCACGGCGAAGTTGCAGGCGATGTTCGAGATGGCGCAGAAACGCGTAGGCGGAGGTCAGGTCATGGAAATCGCGGCCGCTGATGTGGCGCTTGTCATGCAGCTTCTGCAGTGAAAACAGAGTGCCTCCGGAACGCAGCCACGGCTCAGCGCCGCCGTAAACGCGCTGCAGGCACTGGACCAGGAATTCGATATCGCGAATTCCGCCGCGATCGATCTTTACGTCAATTGTTTGTAGATCTGGATCCTGCTTGCGACGCCGGCGGTCGATTTTCTCGCGGCTCAAAAGAGCCGTCTTGATGGCGGCGAAGTTGATCTCCTCTTTATAGACTTGCGGTTGGACCTTACGAATAAATTCGCGCGCCAGAGTTTCGTTGCCTGCCGAAAAGCGGACCTTGATCAGAGCCTGACGTTCCCAGTCGTGCGCGGTCGCGTCGTAATAGTGCAGGGCCTTGGCAAGGCTGATTGCCAGCTCGCCTTCGTTCCCCTGCGGCCGCAAGCGAAGGTCGATGCGAAACACGGCGCCCTCGGCACTGGGACGCGAGAGAATTTCGGTGGTTTCCTGCGCCAGGCGAACGAAGTATTCGCGATTGGAAATGGATGCGCCCGCAGGCTCCCGCCCGTCGCCATAAATGAACAGCAGATCGATGTCGGAGCTGTAATTAAGCTCGTTGCCGCCGAGCTTTCCGAGCGACAAGACGGCAAAGGGCGTGTTGACGGTACGGCCTTCGGGATCAAGGTGCTGCGGTAGGCCAAGGCGGCGCTCCATGTTGCTTTCGGCTTCGCGCAGGGCTTCCTCGATCAGAACATCGCTCAGGGCGGAAATTTCCGCGGTAGTTTCGGCGAGCGGGGAGATTCTCAGAACATCTCGCAGCATGATGCGGACATACTCGCGCTTTTTGAACCGGGCCAGCAGCAGTGAACCATCGCGCTCGAATGATCGCGAACGGAAGCGGGCCAGGGCTTCGGAGAATTCCTCCCGCGAGAAACTGCGGTCGAGCTTCTTCTCGCGCAAAAACGTCTGCAACAGATCGGGATTGCGAATGAGGGTCTCGCCCAGGTACCAACTGTGGCCAAAAACTGCGATAGCGTAATGCGCGAGGAAAGGATGCTTTTCGATGAGCCGCAGGGTCTCGGATGAGGCCTCGCTGGCGAGGCGATCAAACAACAGCAGCGCGGAATCGGGATCAGGGGAGTCGGCTAGTAAGGCAGGAAGCGCGCTGGCAAGTGCCGGCGCCAGTTTCCCCGAAATGCGATCCAGGCTCTGGCGGGCGGTTTCGGGCTCGCGGAATGACACAGCCTCGAAGCGTGGAATTTTTGAGGTTCCGGAGTGTTCCGAAGATGGCATCAAGATGGACGGCGGTCGTCGCGGAAGCTGGCTGGGCAGATCAGCATAGCATGGCCCTGGAGTTAGGCGTCAGGCATCAGACATCAGCACGTTCCGGGGGTGGCGAGCTTGAGCGCTGCACTAGCAAAACCTTCCCCTCTCATTCCGACCGGAGCCATGGTTCACCCCTCCGGATTTTTTCTGTGGAAAATTTTGTCAAGCCCCCAACTCACCCCATTTTTTCTCAACTCCCTGATTCCATGTCAGAAATAAATCTGCAAAGTTTGTCACTTTTTCCTGCCTGATTTGCCATACTAGAAGTAGAAGATCATTTCATCAGGCGCGGCCATCTGCCGCGCCTTTTTCATTTTGGGAAAACAATCATGAAAGAGTCATCGTCACCTCGTCACCAAAATCCACCTCACCTCAAGAACACCAAGCGCGCCGGAGAGCGCTCCGAAGCCGCCTTCCTCTATAAAGCCTCCGAACTCGGCTTTGGCGTCGCCAAGCCCTGGGGAGACTCCGAGCGTTACGACTTCATCCTCAACAACGGCCGCCGACTTCTTCGCGTTCAGGTCAAAGCCACCGATTGTCTTCGCTCCCGCGCCTACGAAACTCGGGCCACGTACACCGTCGGCAAAGGCCGTGCCGTCTACTCCGCCGCCGATATCGATTTCCTCGCAGCCCACATCGTGCCTCTTGATATCTGGTACATTCTCCCCGTTTGCGTCTGCATGCCCGCTCCCATGCTGCGCTTCTACCCCCATCGCAACGCCAAGAAGATGCGCCTCGAAAAATACCGCGAAGCCTGGAACTTGATGAAGGATGATTCCGATCCCTCCTGGGCCTGCCCCAGCCACGACTCCGGCCCGTGCCCCATCCTCTCGCGCCCTCTGCGCCGGATTCGCGCGGCTTGTATCAGGGCACGGCTTCAGCCGCGCCAAAAAAACGGTCCTCCATGATCTGTCATTCCGAGGGGACAAAACCTGCCCTGAGCTGTCGAAGGGAACGTCTCTATTTAAGAAGCCCTGCATTATACTTTCGCTCCATGCTGATTCTTCGCATGCTGCTCGCAGCGTTTGCATTGAGCGCCGTCACGGCTGCACCGCAAGTCACGTCATTCCCGACCGAAGACGGTGGGCTCATCTACGCCGACCTCTACGGCAAAGGCACACGCGGGGTGGTACTCGCCCACGGAGGGCAATTTACAAAAGAAAGTTGGCGCGAGCAGGCGCGAGCGCTGGCCGCACACGGATTCCGCGTCCTGGCATTCGACTTCCGGGGCTTCGGCCGCTCGCGTGGTCCGGGCCAGGCTGACTTTGACACCGCCCCATTTCAAAAAGACGTGATCGCCGCGGTTCGCTACCTTAAAGCGCAAGGCGCGGGAGCGGTGTCGGTGATCGGGGGCAGCTTCGGCGGCGGCGCTGCCGGCGATGCGTCAATCGAATGGCCGGGTGAAATCGATCGCATCGTATTTCTCGGAGCAGCGCCGAACCTCTCCGCCGACAAACTCAAGTGCCGCAGTCTCTTTATTGTGGCTCGTGATGACGCAAGCGCGGACGGCCCGCGACTTCCGGGCATTCGCGCGCAGTATGAAAGAGCTCCCAATCCAAAGACACTGATTGTCCTCGACGGCTCAGCACATGCCCAGTTTCTTTTTCAAACTCCTCAGCGCGCTCGCGTCATGCGGGAGATTCTAAGCTTCCTTTCAGCGCCATGAGGCTGCCGCCGGGCGAATGTGCTTCCGAGAACTTGCCGGGCTGAACAAGAAGTGGACCGCGCGAGGGGATTCCAGCCGCGAGGCGGCGCAAGCATGCAGCCCACGGCGCCAGCCGTGGGTAGGCACGGCATAACGACCAACGCGGAGGGCGTCAGCCCGCAGCACGAGGATCACCCGCTCAGGATGACAGAGGATACATGGTCGGTTTTCGACGGGGTGCCCCGCCGCCCACGTTCTTTGCGAGAGAACCTGTGCTGAGCCTGCCGAACCGACAAGGCACCCTAAAGACGTTAGGATTTGGGCCACCCGACGGGAAAGGCTATCTCGACAACAGTTTGAACGGCCTTGCCATTTCGTCATCCCGAGAGTACGCTTGCTCGCACTTCCCCACTGGACGTACAACTGCTGTAACTTGTGCCATCTTCTAATGAGGGTGAAACTTCGTGGCAGGAAAGAAGTCTAATGAGGAGATGCTCGGGGAAGTGCTCCGAGACATTGGTATCCTGATTGTGGTGTTCTTTCCTTTCGACGAGTGGCTGACATTTCATCAGCTGACTTGGCGGTTTGTCGCCGGTTCAACCGGATTGAGTGCCGTCGCGGTTGCTCTCGGCATGACGCTCGAGCGGTTGAGGAAAGAGTAGGTTTCGGAATGGCATTCATTATCACAGGCATTTACGTGGCGGCCCTGTTCGGAGTGGGAATGTGGTTTGTTCACAACCACAAAGCCGTCGGTGAAAAGCCTGCTGACGCCGATCATTCCTATCGTGATGGATACGAGTCCGAGCGGCGGCACAATGACCGACGGCGCGGCGTTCCTGCGTAAACGGTTCGCTGTGGCGAGGCAGTGAGTTTGTAAGGTTCGAACCGGGTGTTCTGCTCAGGACTGAATTTCGAAGCGCGGCTGCAAAGCCGGTCTTTCTGCTTGCACGACAATCCCCGCTTACTGCCGTGGACACTTCCCATCGACTGCTGTCATTCCGAGTGGGCCTTCAGGTCCCGAGGGATCTTACGTCTGCTTCTTCTGCCAGTGTCGTAATCGGAACCGACCCGTGCCGCGTTGTCCCATCCTTCCCGCGTTTTTTGCGGGACAGCCTGTCCTGAGCTTGCCGAAGGGGTGGGCATTTGATTTCCAGAGTGAACTGTCGTCAAGGTGAGTCAAAATCCCCGCCCAAGCCAAGCTTGGACGGGGCACCCTGAAGAGTTAGGATGGGCCGCCCGTCCGCTGCACTAGCAAAACCTTCCCCTCTCATTCCGACCGGAGCCGAGTGATTCGACTTGCGAATCACTCGGTGGAGTGGAGGAACCTGCTGTCAGTCGTTTTTGACCTGATCCCCTCTTTCCGAACAAAGCTGAGTATGATTTTTGCGAAAGAAAGGGGAACAGGATATGTCCAGGACCAGGCACACGGAGGCCCGGATGATCGCCGCGTTGAAGCAGGTGGAGGCGGGACGAGGGGTGGAGGATGTGGCACGAGAGGTAGGCGTGTCGAAGCATACGATCTATGCGTGGAAAGCGAAGTACGGAGGCATGGATGTGAGTCAGGCGCAGGAAGCCAAGCAGCTGCGGGATGAGAACACGCGGTTGCGGAAGCTGGTAGCGGACCTAACCCTGGACAAAGAAGCGTTGCAGTCGGTGATCCGAAACGCGTGCACGAAAGATGGGGGCAGGTCAGTCAGATCCTCATTCAAAAAGGTGCTTTCGCTAAAATCTCGACAGGCTGTGGTGAGGTGGGTCATCGAGACCTGGCAGAAGTCTCTATACGGCTGTTGCCAGACGCGAGTACATTTCTGCTTCGCTTTTTTCGCGTAGTCCCATACACGAGTAAGCGAGAAGTTTGTAAAGGTCACCAGGGGCAGGGCCAGGTAGTCCGCGCTTAATACATTCTTCGGATGCTAGCAAGTCCTTCTTTGCGTTTCCGTAATCTTTCAACCGATAGTAGACACGGCCCAGGTAATAATGTAGCGCGGCCTCGTGAGTAGGTTCGACGCCAATCTCTGCCGCTCGACGAAAGCAATTCAAAGCGGCCTCATTGTTGTTTGAAGCTAGGTAGCATACACCTAGTTGGAACTGAAGAATGGCCTGATCGGATTCGGAAAGATCGAAGCTTCTAGCTTCCTCAAGGGTCGGGCACGCTTGGTCGAACTTTTCGAGTTCTGTTAGAGCCAACGCACGGGCAAACTGCACTTGCTCGTACAATGAGCGAAAATGAACCCGTTTAAGATCCTCTCCATAATTTTTTAGGACTTGATCTAGTCTAGAGAGGCCCTCTTCAAAATAACCCTGATTTGTGTACCACAGTGCCTCTAGGAAATCGGCATCTACGTCGAAGAAGGGATTCCCTCCTGGGGCGATTCGTCTGGCCGACTCCAAACAGCTACGCATCTGTTCATAATTCTTAAGTATTGCATTGCAGCCAGCAGCCGCCAGTAGAAACGAAGCCTTCTGTTCAGGATCATTGGAATACTCTACTGCATTGGTAATCTCCTGGAGCACCTTGCGAGCTGTTTGCGGGTTCCGACTTTCGAAGGCGGCGTTCCACTTTTCATCCCACATTTCGTTTGGGCAAAACCTCTTTACGTATTCTAAAGCTGCTCCAGAATTTCAAAACACCAAATATGACCTTCGACAGATACTATTATCAAATTTCCTGCGGTGTAGGCGTACAGTAATGGTGTTCATAATCTGGGGCTAGGCATTCTAACAATCGGTAGCTCAGAAAATATACGAGTTCTCCAGATGTCAGTGAGCAGATAAAGGGCCTTTTCGGACCAGTCCAATCCTTTGCCTCCTCGTCCTCCCATGACAGTTCTGGAGGTTCTTCGTTTGGTCGGAGTAGCTTTGAAGGTGTCGATGTCTTCGGAATGCCTTTACCCCTTTGTCTGAGGGCCCACCATTGGCCATTCATCCCTGGCGGGAAAACACCAGCAATCAGCGGGATGCTCCCTCCCAAGTTGTTGATAGGCCCGGCACCGAACCAACCCGTGTCCTTGACGATTGAGCCAGCAGCGTAAGGAGCACGGCACAGCGTCACCGTCAATCTCACAACCTTCCGAAATTTGTGATCCCGGAAATTGCGGCTCTCTGCCGGGTGCCGGGTGCCCCACTTCTCCCTGCTTTTGGGAGAAGTGGGAATATGCCAAAATGCCGTAATGCCGAAAACTTCCATCTCTCCCATGCTCTCCGTTCGCCGCGGCGCCCAAGCCGTCGAGTTCTACAAAAAGGCTTTTGGCGCGCGCGAACTGTTTTGTGTCGCTAACGACGCCGGAGAGGTGGTCGCACAACTCGCGGTCGGCGAGGCCGAGTTCTGGGTCGCGGACGAGTCTCCCGCACACAAGAATTTCAGTCCGGAGTCGCTGGGCGCGGATTTTCGCGGAGGCGCCACCGTGCGCATGGTCGTAGTCGTCGACGATCCCGACGCAGTTTTCAAACGCGCGCTGGAGGCGGGCGCCTCGCAAGTCTGGCCGGTTGCCGACCAGGAATATGGATGGCGGGTTGGCCGCCTGGTCGACCCATTCGGCCACCACTGGGAAATCGGCAAGCCGCTGCAGTGACAGTTTGTTTGCAGCTTAAAGACGAACAGCGTGAATCGCCTCGGATGCGGTCCAGAACGACGCGCCGAGCAAGGCTAAGTCTTTGACTAGGAACTGTCCCGTGTCGCCCAATAACAGAAGGCCTTGGCCATACTGTATCGCGCCAGGTGTTGAAAACAGAAAGCTGCACGTGAGAAGAAACGTGGCGATTGCTCCGACGCTGCCAATAAACGACATCGTTGGCGATAATGGACGCAGTGCGATCAGAAGTGCGATCACAATTTCCATCATGCCAATGATGTTCGACACTTTCTGAACACTCAGCACTGAATACATCCAGGACATGAATGGGCTATGCGCAACCAAGGGCTGAATTCCTGCCGCTTCCTCGGGTGTGAATTTCGCCAGTCCGATCAACAACAGAATGACAACCAGTCCGTATCTTGAAACTCCAACCCCAAGCGCCTCAAATGCCGGTTGCACCCGATTCATAGTGACTATGCCTCCCTTTTCGGCGATGGACGACCGCCACTATGAGACTCGCACCGGTCGAGAAAGTTTCGACACCGGGATGGCCTTAAAGCGGCGGGTTTCCCATTCTTTTCGGTTTTCTTTGTTCGAACCACCTCGCCTGAGGGCGCCCCATCCTTTCCTGCTTTTGGAACGGGTGGGAATTACGATCCCAAAGTTCAGGTGCCTCCCACCTTTCGAAAACCCCGAAAGGTGGGGCACCCGTTTCTTCTACAATCCCCAACAGGTTTTGGGAGAAGCAGGAATTCACGTTCTCAGGCCGCCCAGAGACACCACCTGACCAGCGACCAGCTCTCCGGCGTTTTCGGCAAGTTCAAAGCTGTCGAGCTATGCTTACACGCTGGGCAATACAGGGAACCGCACAAATGTGCTGGAACTCAATTCGCGGAACGTGGCATACGGATACGACAACGACTATCGCCTGCAATCCGAGGCGATCACTGCCGATCCAGGCGGGAAGAATGGCACGGTCAACTATGTCTATGACGTTGTGGGAAATCGTGCTTCGATGACCTCGACGCTGAACGCGGTTCCGGGCGGCTCGTTCTTCTTCGACGCCAACGACCGCCTGACCACCGACACATACGACAATGACGGCAACACGATTTCGCAGGCAGGAACCGCGAACACCTACGACTTCGAGAACCGCATGCTCACGCACGGCGGTGTGGCGCTGGTTTACGATGGCGACGGCAATCGGGTGAGCGAGACAATTGTCGGGGCGACGACGAAGCTCTTGGTCGACGATAATAATCCCCCCGGATACCCTCAGGTCCTGGACGAAGTAGTCAATGGCTCCGTAACAAAAAGCGACGCCTACGGCGTGCAACGGATCAGCGAAAACCAACTTCTCAGCGGCACGTGGACGCCTAGCTTCTATGGCTATGACGGGCACTACAATGTTCGTTTCCTGACGAGCTCGTCGTCCTCCATTACTGATTCGTACGACTTCGATGCGTTTGGAATGCCCATCCGAACGAGCGGAACGACCCCCAACCAGTTCCTCTACAGCGGGGAACGTTTCGACGGCAGCATCGGTTTGTACGACCTGAGAGCGCGATACTTCAACCAAGCTACCGGAAGATTCTGGGCGAGAGATGCGGTGGAAGGCAAGAAGTGCTGCGGCCTGAGTTGGAACCCTTACATTTACGTCGAGGATAACCCGGTTAATGCCATTGATCCGACCGGGAGAGATGCGTTCGGCGAATATATTTTCAACGAGGATGACGAGGTTACGAAAAATACCATTGCCACCATCAAGCTGCGACAACAAATTGCCTACGAGCTTTGCCTTGATGTGGGGGTCGCTAACTTACTGATCACATTTCCTGACGTTGTGAACTCAACGCCCGCTTTCGTGGCTGCGCTCGACGTAATTAAGCAACGCTGTTCTGTAATTATCTTGCCGCTCAACTGGGTTTTAAGGCATTATGCTGGAATTGGCAGTGTATGCACACGCAAGAACCAGATCGTAATTTGCCAGAGGCGGCTCTGGAACTCGAAGTATGTCAATACTGTAACCTGCTCAGAATGAGTTCCCAAGCAGATGGGAATGACGCGCGCTGCCTGAGCGCCCTACGTGCGTTATACCTTGCAAAAATTGCAAATAGCCTTCAGTCACGAGTGGCTACGTTCTGTCAAGAACAAATTGGACAGGCGCGGAGCGCCAGCGCCATCGATCAAAGCGATGCACTTATATCGTTACCTTCCCAGGAAACGCAAAACGCTTCAGCACAGGTTTTGCGAGCCGTACGGTGCGGTGATGGCCCAGGCATCGCGCGCGGCTTACAACAGTTACGCGTATTTGCATTTTGCGCAGCGCAAGATAACTTGCTTGATCGACTGGAGTTGCTCGCTCGCGGTGTTATTGGTCGAGCGCGACTGATTCCTCTGGTAGAGCTTGCTATCTTCGCAATTGAGTATGGGGTTCAAAATAGGGCGAAATTGTATGTTACGGAAGCACTCAGCTTGTGTCCCGGCCCTTCCGAATTACACGATCTGCACAATATTCAGGGAATCTTGGCCCTCGAATCGGGGGACGTCGTCGGTGCCAAAGAGCACTTGTCCGCATCCATTAAAGCCTGTCGAGGAGACGTGTTCGCTTGTGTGACCTGCTCTGCACGGGTACCTAATCTTATGCTTGTAAACAAGCTTGTCGGCAACGGCGAGCACACTGCGGCGGTGCGGTACCTTCTCGCCTGTGAAGAGGTTTGGCAGGCGCACAAAAGCACCATCTCGTCGTGGGTGGCTGCGTTGCGATCCGGACGTTTCGTAGATTTTGACTCCTTCGCATTCGTTGCTGCCCTAAACGACCCAGCAACGAAAATTCGTGCGCTCTTGGTAAGAGCTCATTTCCTCGGAAGCACAATCGCCCCACATGACCCTGTGAGGGCCCCTGCTATTCAACGTGAGAGGTTACACGCTGAGTTTACCCGGATGATGAAGGCAGCGATTGAAGGCAAACTGGAGCATGGAAATAACTAGGACGTGGGCTACGACACCGATTACCGCCTAAAATCAGAGGCGATCACTGCCGATTCGAGCGGAAAAAATGGAACGGTCAGTTATGTTTACGATGTTGTAGGAAACCGCGCTTTGATGACTTCAACCCTGAATGCCGTTCCGGGCGGCTCGTTCTTCTTCGACGCCAACGACCGCCTGACCACCGACACTTACGACAACGACGGAAACACGATCTCGTCAGCAGGAACCGCGAACACTTATGATTTCGAGAACCGCATGCTCACGCACGGCGGTGTGGCGCTGGTTTACGACGGCGACGGAAATCGAGTCGCTGAGACAATTGGCGGGACGACCACGAAGTTCCTGGTGGACGACAAGACCCCGACAGGGTTGCCGCAGGTGCTGGATGAAATAGTGAGCGGGTCGGTGAACCGTACTTACGCCTACGGATTGCAGCGAATCAGCGAGAACCAACTAATCAGCGGTACGTGGACGCCGAGTTTCTACGGCTACGACGGCCACGGAAACGCACGTTCCCTGGTGAGCGCAGCAGCATCAGTTACGGACTCTTACGACTATGACGCCTTCGGTATGCCGATCCGCACGAGCGGAACCACGCCCAACCAGTTCCTATACAGCGATGAACGCTACGACAGCAACATCGGTCTCTACGACCTTCGAGCGCGCTACTACAACCAGGCCACCGGGCGCTTCTGGGCCAGAGACCCAGCCGAAGGAGTGATGTGCACACCGGACACCTTTAATCCCTACATATACGCGCTGAACGAACCCACGGATAACATCGACCCGACTGGGCAGGAGGCAGCCACTGAGACACTAACCCTGGATTGGAAAACCATTCTCACTATTCCGGGCCAGATCGCTCTCGCTATTGCGAAAGCATGTGCTGCCTCGGAAGTTGCGACTGGATTTGGCTCGATCTTCTATAACGGGATCACCGGCAACAACCCGCTCAACCTACAGCAAGCCGCCCCGTGCGTGATCAAGCCAAAGCCGCGCACGTGCAAGCCGTGCAGTCCGCCTGCAGGAACCATCGGATATAGATTCGATCAAGGCCCCCCAGCAGGGCACACACACTTCCCGTCCTTTTGCTGCCATTACAACTATTGCCGCGTTAACCAGAATCCGACAACTTGCCAATGCTTCTGGAATCCGTTTGATCGAGGCTTGCCAACTGGAAACAGATGGATAACACCTTTCGGGGCCGTTCCTATTCCTAGTGGAACCTGTCCTGGCCCTGCTGGGGGAGGAGGCCCCGAGTGACCTCGCGTATCACCACTCTGCTGGGATTTGATATCCGGGTTGCTGCGGAGGACGCTGTATCACTTTGGAGTAGGAAGCGGAGGGACCAGTTCCTCCTAGATCCCGAGACTCCGTTGCCGCTCTCGGTTGATCCTATGGCTTGGCCTTCAGTGTTCAGGTACGGAGGCCGAGAACCGGCGACTGAACTGCTCAAGCGAGTATCAACATTGGCCGCGGACCCACATTATTCGGACGAAACTGTTTGGCTGCAGTTTGAACCAATGCTTCGCTCCTTCTCTGGTGAGTTGAAAGGCACTGGGAGAGGAGTCGCAATAGCAATCGAGCTGGTCTCAAGTGTTCCGGTTAGTGTTGATCAATTCCCGGCGCTGTATCAGAAGAAAGTACCTGCGACAGTCCCGCAGGGCGCTTCACTTCTTGGGTTTGATGTCGCAGATGCGGGACTTACCAGCGGCCTCTGCAACACCAACTACACAACTAAGGAAAGGCAAGAATTACAGGGTTGGCCAGGTAAGCTCAATGAGCATGGACTGCTCCGAACCGTGGAAGATGCTGAGGCTTTTCGCGCCGTGGCCGAGCAACGGAGTCCCAGAGATGCACCCTATTGGATTTACAAGCTATCCCGTTTGAGAGACTAGCCAGCCCAAAGTGCCCTGCCGGGTGACGGTGAAAACCCGGCCATGCCTTCGGCATCCGCACAGCAGTCTGGGTTACCTAACACCGAAGGAATTTGCTACATCGCTGAGGGCTGAGTCCGGCTCCACTTTGCTGGCTCCGCCGTCCTCAGCCGCAAACCCCGGAGGCGCAAACTGTCGTATGATCGCATGCACCAAAGCAGGGGGCAGGTCAGGTTCACAAGCAGAAGGTCGCAGAACTGCGGGCACGGGGTATAACGGCCCGTAGTCTCTCCTCATTTGCCGACTATGTCGAAATCGAGAGGATGAAAATCGGGATGATGCCTGAGAGCTAGGTCCACCTACTGAGCTGAGCAGCCTCTTTCCGTACAAACCTGAGTATGATTTCGCGGCGGGTGCCCTATTTCTCCCGTAATTTGGGAGACGTGGGGAGTCGCCTGCTGACCGAAGCCACGCAGGAAGGAACGCTCACCTATACCTACGATGCTCACGGGAATGTGCTGACGATCAATTCCTCGAACACGAACGGCGCTTCGTTGACCTACACAATCCGAGCCTGGTTTTGGCCAGATGGGATGCCAAACTAAAGGTCTAATCCCTTCAATCACTTACAACCACCCGCTGCCAGTTTCTCCCGCTTAATGCCGATTTTTGCCCGCTTATTGTCAAAGGCGTGTCAATAGCCAAGCGGGTCAATAGGATAGGAGTATAGAAAAACTGCTCCCGGCTCTTGGCTGTTGGCTCTCGTCGATACCTGCGAATCCGCAGGTTAGCCGAGAACCAAGCGCCGACAGCCTAGAACAGCTTTTCTGATCCCTGCTGGGGAAAGGTCGAAGAAAGCATGCACAAACCGATTAAGTACGTTGAGAAGGCAGTCACAGTAGGCGCGAAAGGCGTGTGGTTCGTGTTCGATCGCCTGAACCAAATCAAGCCCAATCCGGCGCCGACGCCCAAGTGGTCCGACAAGCCGCTGCTCAAGTCGTATCAAAAGTCGAAGCCGCCGCTGGGCTGGCCGCGCGCGACCGACTCGCTGTGCCCTAAGTGCGTGCCCGAAATTCGCCAGCAAATCCTCGACGGACACCTGCCTCACGAAGTTCTCATCAACGAAAAAGTCGGCGAAATTAAAGCCACCATCATCGAGATGGACGGCAAGATCATGATGGTGAAGGAGTGCCCGAAACACGGGCGCTTCGAAGACGTCATGTCGATCGATACGGAATTTTCCAAGCACCTCGAAGATGTCTTCCCCGGCCGCGACATTCGCGCCCACAACGACGAAAAGCTGCACAAGCACGGCTCGTCCACGGTGAAGTACGGACGCGGCTCGGTGCTGACCATCGACCTCACCAACCGCTGCAACATGATGTGCGATCCCTGCTTCATGGACGCCAACCAGGTCGGCTTCGTGCATGAGCTGACGTGGGACGAAATCAAGCAGATGCTCGACAACGCCATCACCATCAAGCCGCGCCGCCAGATGAGCGTGCAGTTCTCCGGCGGCGAGCCGACATTGTCGCCTTATTTCTTGGACGCCGTTCGCTACGCGCGCAAAGTTGGATACAACTCGGTGCAGGCCGCGACCAACGGAATCGAATTCGCGAAGAGCTTTGAATTCGCGCAGCAGGCGGCGGACGCGGGACTGCGCTATGCCTATCTGCAATTCGACGGAATTGGCAATGCCGCCAACGCGCACCGCAAAGTTGGAAACCTGTTCGATGTGAAGTTGAAGGCGATTGACAATCTGCATCGCGCCGGAGTGGAAATTGTCCCGGTGGTCACGATCGTCAACGGAATTAACAACGAGCAGGTTGGACGCATCATTCAGTTCGCGCTGGATAATCCAAAGAAGATTGGATTCCTCTCGTTCCAACCGGTCTCGTTTACCGGCCGCGACGAAGCCGTCACCGACGACCGCCGCAAGGCGCAGCGCTACACGCTTTCGCACCTCGCCCACGATGTTAAGAATCAAACCGGCCTCGGCGAGCCCAAGCGCGACTGGTTCCCCATCAGCTTCATGTCGACCTTCAGCGATTGGGCCGACTTGATGCACGTCAACGATCTTAAAAACGACTGGGGCCAACTCAGTTGCGGTTGTCATCCGAATTGCGGGACCGGCATGGCCGTCATGATCGACAAGGAGACGAAGGAGGCGGTGCCGGTAACAGCGTTCCTGCACGGCGATCAGCTGGCGAAGGACATCGCCAAGGTCAACGACGCGTCGCGCGGAAAATTCCTGACTGGGTTCGGAATGGCGCTGTGCCTGATGAAGAACTACGATCCGTTCAAGTCGCCGACGCATTTCAAGCTGTATGACCTGCTCTCGAAGTTCGACAAAAACTACAACGTGACTGGGCGCAACTACGGCAAGGTCGGGCCGGACCGCACCATCGACGACGTGATGAAGCGCCGCCAGGACCGCTGGAACTTCCTGTTCATCGCGGGCATGTGGTTCCAAGACCTGTTCAATTACGATTTCCGGCGCACCGAGCAGTGCATCATTCCGTATGCGACGCAGGAAGGCGAGATTTCATTCTGCGCATACAACACCGGCGTGGGCTGGCGGAACATTATCGAGAAGATGCACATGACGGCCACACTCTCGAAGTGGTACGAGGAGCACGGGCGGCACGAGATTTTTGCCGGCGGCAAGAACGTCGCCATGGAGACGAAGGAGCACTCGCTCTATCTGCGCGACGGAATCGTGACCCAGGAGGAGCAGCGCGATCTGGACAAGCTGGGCATCGCGAAGAACGCGCGCGAAGAGAAGATTCGGGCACGTGACGCGAAGCTGAAGACAGCGGGGACGAATGGCAACGGCCGTGGGCCGCAGAAGAATGACGAAGCCTACAACGCGCGCATGGCGGCGCTGTATCGCGAGGTCGTGCTGAAAGAGAAGCCAGCGCACTCAGAAAATGGATTCATTCCCCTGGGCGCACTGGTGAAGCCGAACGCGAATGGCAATGGCGCTCATGCACCCGAGGCAAAGCCGGAAGTAGCAGAACCGGTGGCGGGGGACTAGACTTCTTAGCCGTCAGCAGTCAGCCATCAGCGTCAGGAAAGACTAAGGCCGCCGAAATGGCGGCCTTAGATTTTTGGAATCCCACGCTCTTGGTTCCCACTTCTCCCAAAACCGGGGAAAAGTGGGGCCCCACGCAGGTTTTTGTTTACGACGCCGCCATCAATCCTTAAGGCGTGCTAGGAACTGTTACGGTTATGGTTTGATCTCCAAAAGCCCCCGTGCTGTCCCAAGCGCGGACAATCACGGTGTGCGTTCCTGAGTTCATGGCGACATTGGTATTGATCGAGCTCGTGTTCATTTGCCCGCCAAAGACATCGTTGGTATCCACGTAAATGTGCCATCCGGTAATGGGATGCGCCGATTGCGCCGAGGCCTGAATGTTCACCGGCGAGTTCACTGATGCGCCATCCATTGGAGTGCTGATGTTGACGGCGACATTTTGCTGTGCAACGTCGAGGATCAATGTCTGGTCACCGAAGTTGCCGGATGTGTTCGCGCTGTCCCATGCGCGCACGATCACCGTGTGCTTTCCAACGCTCATGTTGAGATTGGTATTGATTGAGTTAACCGCACCAGCCCCGAAGACGTCGGCATTGTCAACGTAAATATGCCAACCGCTAATCGTCGTACCGCTCGGTGCAGTAGCAGACGCCTGAATGTTCGTTGGGTTGATTACGTTGCTATTATTTGGCGGCGTCGAAACTACAACCGCGGGCTGCGAAGCAGTAACGATGATTGTGAGTTTCTGGTCACCAAAGTTGTTGGATGAATTGCCAGTATCCCACGCCCTTACGGTAAGCGTGTGAGAGCCGGCCGCCAGCGGAATGCTCGCGTTTATGGAACTAACGGCACCGGCACTGAATACGTCATTGTTGCCGTCATAGATATGCCAGCCGCTGATCGTATTTCCGGCACTGGGCGAAGCCGAGGCCTGAATATTGACCGGCGACCCCGTGGTTGAGTTGTTAAGCGGAGTGGACACCGAGACTGTTGGGCTGCTGGAGTTAGCAGTCACGGTGAGTGTCTGATCGCCAAAGGCGCCCGTTGTATCCCAGGCGCGCGCGATTAAAGTGTGCGTACCGGTGGCCAGGGTTAAAGTAGTGTTAATCGAGCTTACTGCGCCCGCACTGAACGAATCTACGCTATCAACATAGATATGCCAGCCGTTGATGCTGGCGCCAGTGGTCGGAGTAGCCGATGCCTGCACATTCACCTGCGAGCCGACACTCGAGTTATTAGCCGGGCTGGATACTGTAACCACCGGCTTATTTGGGTTGGAAGTAAAGAAGTCGGACATGTCCGCCGCGGTGGCTGCATTGTTTGGGTAAGTTGTTATTCCCATCAAATCCAGAGTTGTACGAAGCAGATTCTCATGCTTGTAAAGAATGCTGGACACCGTTCCCGGAATTACCTGGGGACCAATGACAGCTGTGTAAACCGAAGCGTTGCACCCACCATCGGTTCCGCTGCCGCATTCGTCAAAGGTGACGAAAATCACCCCATCGCCTCCCGCCTGGAAGGCTGGCGTATTCAGGATTGGAGTTAACGTGTTCTGCAAGAACTGATCCGCCGCCTGCAGCTTCTGTTGCAAGGTGCAGGTGCTACCCGCCCCCACGGGGCAGTCGTGCGCGTCATGGTTGCCGTCAGGCGCAATGATCATGTACTCGGGCAACGCGTTGTTATTTAGATCTGTAGTTAGCTGCGACAAATCCACGATCTTACTGGCTGAGCCATCGATATTGCTCAAGATGTCACTGTACCAAGTCGCGCCATTATGTCTTCGGTAATAGGAGGTGCCATTGGCATTGTCTGGCGTGGTGGGAGTGCCGCCTGCCTTTGCGTAGGATTGAGCATAGACTTTCCAGCTAATCCCCGCATTGTTCATCAAACGAAATATATTGTCATCAGTGATCGGACTGCCACAATCATTGCCTGTGCAGTTGAAGTTATTACCAGGCGGCTCAGTACAATTGGCTGATGATTCACAGCTGCCGGACGCAATCCATAAGTAGTCAAACAGGGAGCCGCCGTTATCAGAACGATAGTTTGTGGCGTATCCGTTCGCTTTGCCCTCGTTTACCAACCACGTCATGTTATTGAATACATCTGTGAAGGAAGAATTTTCGTCCATAATCACGATCACGTGACCGGAGCGGGGAACCGATGCCATTGTCTGAGCGACTGCGGTCGGTGCTACAAGAGTAACGGCTATACCTATCATGACTGTGTGCATACCGAACTGTGAAACTGCCTTGGCGTGCGCGGACTTGCATGCGTACTCGGACATACACCTCTCCTTATGGCTTGTGCTGCGCGGTTGCGGAGCCATCCCTACTTAGCCCCTCGTTTTTCGACACACAAGTATTTTGTGGGCGGTCAACGACTTGCTAGACCAGTTGTGCCACAACGCGCGATTTGGTAGGGTACCCTTACAGCAAAAGCGTCGGTGTCAAGTCAGCGATAGATCGAATGGCCGATGCCAATGTAAGTAGCATATTCCTTGCTTACCTCTCTCCGATTTACTCGCTGCCTGCTCCGATTGCGAGTTAGTAGAGTGTTGTACTTTGGTCAGGGTTGCGTGTGTTCGGAAGTTTTACAATTGCGCGATGTATAACAGCTACTCAGATCTACATCGGGTGCGAAACAGTTGCCAACGACGGCGCGGAATTCCAGCGCGGGAAAGAGCTGGTCGCACAGGCTGAAGCGCGAACGGGCCTCGTGTGCCGAGGGCGATGAGACGCGAGTCTGCACAAAGTTAATGTGGTCGCATGAGTGACACTCGGGGTTTGGAACGTTCGGGGAGGACTCCTGCGTGTCACAAGTGAACCCCCGCAAAAACCACGAAATGGGGATGGGATACCGCGCGATCGGCGTCAGGAAAAACGAAGGCCGCCTAATGGCGGCCTTTGTTCGCGGATGGCGAGATGCGAAAAGTGCGAGGGTCTGATGGCGGACAATTGACACCTACTCGGCTTTTTTACGCAGCTCGGCGTCGAGAGCTGCTGCGGCCCGCGTGGCTTCGAGCGGGCGCCTTTTTGCCCGCACTTTTGCGAGCTGCTGATGCTTTTCGACCGCGAGCGGAACGGGACTGAGTTGAGGTTCCTCGAGCAGTTCTGCGCTTATTACCTGACGAGCGTGACTGGCTAGACGTACTGCGCGCGGTGCGCTTGCGGCGTCCACGAGCGGATTGCCTTCCGCTCGATGCCGACCGGGCACGGGCGCGAGTGTTGCTTCGGGATTGGCGATTGCGGCTGCGTCTAGCTCTCTCTGCGCCGCCTTTGTTCCTGGTTTGCACCCGCTCGAGTTCCTCTTCCTCGACAGCGTCTTTTTCTTCGAGATCAGTTCCGCCCATCTGCATGGGTTCCTCTTCATCAGATTTTTCTTCGTCGGCTTCGTCCGTAGAATAGGTTGGCTCTGAAGCTCGTCGTCCCGAGGATCGTGAGTTGCCTCTGCGACCTGAAGAGCGTTGGCTGCCGGCCTCGGCAGTTTCGCGGCTGACCAGCTTGTTGAAATTACTGTGCTCGCCGCCGGCGGTGTGGTCCTGAACCAGAAGCGCCAGATTGCTTTCGTCAAATTTCTGAAACCACTCATCCCAACTGATCGGCTGGAGGGATCCTTCGCCGCTGAAGCCGGGGAAGTCGAGGCGGATCATGCCAACATCGCCTTTTCCACCAGTTCGGCGGACACAAGAGGGCTGACCGCCGTGCTGCTCCGCCCAGGCGCGAATCTGTTCATGATCGGTGAGAGGCCGAGCTGCTCCTGACTTGCGTGCCATAAAATTTCTCCTGCAAAGAATTCCCGCCGCGCGGGCTGAGGCTAGGATGCCCGCGAATTAAGGCTGGGTTGGTGCGTGGAATAAGGAATCGAGAGTCCCACTTTCTCGCCAACGCTGTGGAGATCGGGTTTTGAAATTAGGAAACCCGCCTTGCCGACGCAGAAATGCATAGGTTCTTCGGCTCCGTCGAGCGAATTATCCGGCTGCGCTGAGGATGACACGTCATTGGGACAGAAAATCGCGGCTACTTCGAACCAGGGTCGGACTTCTGACATGACGGCGAGGACGCGTCTGAGCAGTGCTCGTCGTCTGTGACCAGGGTGTTGTTCGGTCCCGCCTTCAGGGTAGGTAACTTCTGGTCAGTATTCACGGAGAATAGAACGTATCGATCAAAGCTGTGGCGGCGATAGTAGTGGCGGCGATTGATCTCCAGGTGAATATCCACACTTTTCGGTAGCCAGAGGTCCACGTTTTGTTTGTTGAAATGCACCGGGCCGTAGAGAACGATCTGATGCTGTGCGGTGAGCTTCTCCGCTGGGGCCATCAACTCAGACTCCATGCGCACGATCTCAAAATTGTTCGCGCTAACCCAGGCGCGGCCCTTCAGTTTCAGCGCATAAAGCTGATTGCCCACCATAAACTGACCGAAGCGGCTGGGCCTGTCGTCGCGCTGGCGGAAATACATGAGCCAGGTTGCCTCTCCCTGCCATTGGCTCAGACCTTCACAGGTAATCTGAAAGTCATCGCGCACGTCAGGATGAAAGATGAGCGCCAGGCTCATGAAACCTCTGGTCACGATGCCGTCCGGGATGTCAATCAGCGCCGACCGGATCATGCGATTTTCGTCGACGGTGAAATAGCCGGGAGGATTTTCCGAGATCGTGGCCAGGTAGTCGAATTTGCGGCGCGGCGCATGGCAGTTTCAGCACGATAAATTACTTTCTTCGACCCGCCAGCTTAAATCGCCTTCGCTGCTGTTATAGTAGCTCGGATTCTCGCACCCATGGAGGCGCAATGACTCGCATATCGTGGCTTATTCACCCGATTTTGGCGATGGTAACGTGCTCCGCATTTCCGCAGGAAATCCAGAAATTGCAGCCTTCTCTCGACCAGATTGTCGGGCCGGATTCGAAGCTGGAACGAATTGCAACGGGTTTCGAAAAGTGGACTGAAGGACCAGTGTGGACAGATCAGGGCACGCTTCTGTTCGCGGAAATTCCGGCGAATAACATTGATGAGTGGGTCCCAGGGAAAGGCGCGCACGTGTTTATGCACCCGAGCGGATATGAGGGATCGGAACCATTCAAAGGGCCAGAAGCTGGTTCGAATGGAATGACCGTTGATCCAGAGGGGCGAGTTACGGTTGCAGGACATGCGCGGCGAAATGTGTGGCGGCTCGAAGCGGTGAAGCAGAATGCGCAGATCACGGTGCTGGCGGATTCTTATCAGGGCAAGAAGTTGAATAGTCCGAATGATCTCGTGTACAAGTCGGATTGCTCGTTGTACTTCACCGATCCTCCTTACGGGCTGCCAACCCAAGGAGACGAAGATCCTGGAAAGGAGCTGAAGATAAACGGGGTCTATCGCGTGCCCGACGCATGCCGGCAAAAACCGGGTGCACCGCCGAATCGGGAAAAACTTCAACTGATCATCAGAGGCCTTGGGAGACCAAATGGCATTGCGTTTTCTCCCGATGAGAAGTATTTGTATATCGCAGAATCGGGCAAGAAAGTGTGGCTGCGATACCGCGTCGAACCGGATGGGTCGGTGAACGACGGCAAATTGTTTCTTGATTCGTCAACCGATAAGGCGCCAGGCGGACCGGATGGGATTCGCGTGGATGTAAAAGGAAATCTTTACGGAGCGGGGCCGGGTGGAGTTTGGATCATTTCGCCGGCGGGAGCGCATCTAGGCACGATTAACATTCCAGAGGTAGTGAGTAACGTGGCGTGGGGCGGCACTGATCGTAAAACGCTTTACATCACCGCAAGCACCAGTGTGTACCGGATTAAGTTGAAGATCGCTGGCGTGAGATCGATTAAAGATTCTGGACGTGTTCAGTAAGAACTGTGGTTTTCTTTTGCGTTCTTTGCGGGGTCTTGGCGAGCTTTGCGGTTAAATCGCGACGAACAAAATTCTAAACCGCAACCAGATCGCAGAGGCAACGCAGGAATTATTCAATGGTCACCTGGGATATTTCGAAAGAAAGTGCAAAGCCGGCCACTCTGTTTCCGCCGGGAAACTTTCGGCCTTTCTTCCTGGTAACAGCGCTCTTTTTTCTTTGGGGAATTCCCAACAATCTGAATGACGTTTTAATCCGCCAGTTCATGAAATCGTTTGAGATCAACCGGTTCCAGGCTGGACTGATTCAATCGGCGTTCTACCTGGGATATTTTGTGCTCGCGATTCCGGCGGGCATGCTGATGCGCAGGCTCGGGTACAAAGCCGGGTTCATCACGGGCCTGCTGCTTTTCGGCGCAGGAGCATTTCTGTTCTGGCCAGCCGCATTGGTTGGACGCTACTGGTTTTTTCTGGTCGCGCTTTTCGTCATTGCCAGCGGGCTTTCGTTCCTGGAGACGGCTTCCAATCCCTTTATCGCGCAGTGCGGAGATCCGGAGACTTCGGAGCGCCGGCTGAATTTCTCGCAGGCGTTCAATCCTCTGGGATCGATTACAGGCGTATTGGTCGGAACAATTTTTATTTTTTCCGGAATTGAACTTTCGCCAGGACAGGTTTCTGCCATGCAATTGGCGGGCACTTACCCAAAATACCTACGGCACGAAACTCTCAGAGTCATTCGCCCTTACATGGTGTTGGGATTGGTGGCCATTGCCTGGGCGACCATGATCGCACTTACTAGCTTCCCGCGAGTTCGTGGTGAAGGCGCGCACCATGAGAGCCATGGGCGGATGAAAGATTTGGTGAGGTATCCGCATTTCATTTTGGCCGTTATTGCACAGTTTTTGTATGTTGGCGCGCAAGTCGGAACCTGGAGCTACTTTATTCAGTATGTGCAGGAGTACACGCACCGGCCAGAGAAAGTCGCGGGCTACTTCCTCACTGGGACGCTGGCTGCCTTTGGCGTGGGCCGGTTCCTGTCATCTTATTTAATGAAATTTCTTACGCCGCACCGGCTGATGGGCACTTATGCGCTAATTAATGTTCTGTTGCTTTTTGTAGGAGTTGTTTTGCCGGGCCCCGTCGGCCTGTGGACATTGTTTCTGACAAGCTTCTTTATGTCAGTGATGTTTCCGACGATTTTTGCCTTAGGTCTGAAGGGGCTGGGCGAGAACACGAAAATTGCGGGCTCACTGCTGGTGATGGCCATCATTGGGGGAGCGGTGTTAACGCCTTTGATGGGCCTGATTTCGCAACGCTTTCAAAGTCTGGCGCTGGCTTATCTGGTCCCATTGGCCGCATACGCGTTTATTGCCGGCTATAGCTTTTTCGGATCGCGGGCAAAGAAAACTGTACTCCTGGAAGCCGTGCGATGACTCGACGCCTGTGCTTCGCGCTTGATCTCAAGGACAATGCCGAGCTGATCGCGGAGTACAAGCGATATCACGAGAAAATCTGGCCGGAGATTACAGAAAGCATAAGAAACTCCGGCATCGAGGACATGGAAATTTACCTGCTCGGCAGAAGGATGTTCATGATCATGGAGGTCAACGATAAGTTCTCGCTCGAGAAGAAAGCCAAGGCCGATCGGCAGAATGAGAAGGTACAAGAATGGGAGCAGCTGATGTGGAAGTTTCAGCAGGCGCTGCCGGAGGCGAAGCCAGGTGAGAAGTGGGTGCGCATGGAGAGGATTTTTAAGCTAGAGAAGTAGGTTTCAAGCTTTCGAGTCCGAGGCTGAGATTTCAAGCGCTGCCAAGAAATGGCGCAACGCGGTCGACGCTTCACCTCGGTCGACATCATGCCAAAGCCGTCGTAAAAGCGGCAACGCTCGCCGTGCCAGTTTTCCCGAGCCGCCGCATTCTCTGCAGTGGACAACAATTCTGAATCCCAGCGGATTCTGCTCAGGAGGTTTTCAACCACTGGCTTAGAACTTGACCATAATTGCAAATCTGGCGCTGGGCTCGTCTTTGCGAAGATCCGGACAGAAACCCGTGTTGCCGGCAACGCACGTAAAGCCTGGCGTCGACGACAGGAATGGTCCAGTAGCAAAAGCAGTGTTCCCGACCACCGATCCTGCGGCCGGATTCGGAATATTGCTCGGCTGTGAGTTTACACCCGGCGTTATTCCACCACGTCCCGAGAAATAGGGGACATTAGCATGCCGGTATCCATATTCAGAGCGGAACGTGATGTACTCTTTCGGCATCCAGTCGAAGGTGATCGAACCGTCCCATGCCTTGAAAGGATCGCCGGGGTTCTGCGTGAAGTATGGCGAGCCGGTGATCGCATCGGCGCCATTGATGGGCGGAAGGAGTGTGAGATAGCGCCCTGGGTTATCCATCGCGCCGCCGCCGACTGTCATAGCGTACAAATCTTTCTTAAACCAGAAGCGGTTGTAAAGCATCCAGCCGGCAAAGGTCTGCTTGCTGCTGGTTTTCGTATTGTGATGGCAATTCACATTGTTGTTAATTACTCGCCCCTGTGCGCTGACGAACGATCCACTGCCGCCGTATTCGCAACCCAGATCGCCGGTCAGTGAGAACGCCATCTTGTCGAGTGTTCTTTCGGGGTGGTCGTAATACTTGATCTGAATACTGTCGTCAGTGTGTATCCGGGAGCGGCCGAATTGTCCGTTCCCATTGCCGAGCGTGTCTTCGCCCATCCCGTAGTTATTGAAGACCAGATCCAGCCAGGGCTTCGGACGATACAAGATTTGTGCGCCGAGACCGGGCTTGCTGCCCATTCGGCCATAGGACTGCCAGCCATTAATAATCCAGGGTTCGATCTTCAGCTTGTCAGTCGGAAACCACTGGATGCGAAGCCCGTTGAAGAACCACGGCGTGTTAGAGGAGACGTATGACGGCTGATAAGCCCAGTTATCAAAGTTGTAGTAACTGAACAGGCCAATGTAGGAGACAAAAATTCCGGCATCGATGTTCAACCCGTGATTCACATCGAAGTGATAGCCCGCGTTCGCTTCCGAAAAATACTTGTAGGCGCCTCGCAAATCCCATTGGCCGCGCCCTACGCTGGCGTCGTTTCGCGGAGTAGTGACCCCGAACATTCCCGCCACGGTCAGCAAACGCGCGTTGACATTCTGCCAATGGAAATTACCGCCAAAACTGATTTGCTCCAACTGAACTTCGTTCGAGCGAAAAATTTCGGTCGAGCCGCCCATGGTGTCGTCTTTCGGGTGGTTGAAATCCGCGATGTAGTCAGCGTCGACGCGAATCTCCGGAGTAAAGAACTTAGAGTCCCAGACGACGTCTTTGTTGCGAGCATTGCCATTCAGCCAGGTCCAGTCGGCGTAGGCAAATGGGTCGGAGGGAGGTGGGTTTGCCGGCGGATGCGCCAACTTCGTACGAGATTCCTGAGCTGGATCTGCTTGTGGTGAATTGTTCTCTGCGGAACTTGCGCTCGCGGGAGCGGCGGTTGCGGAAGAAGCGGCTGAGAGGGCGCCGTTGCGTTCCTTCAGCTGTTTTTCCAGCTGGTCGATACGGGCGCGCATCGCTTCAAGCTCTTTGACAACGTCGGCCAGTATCGCCGGATCGGCCGCTTTCTCAGGTGGAGGCGACGCCGTGGTCGCTGCGGCTGAAGCATCTGCAGTTTGCGTTTGCCCTGACCCGCCAGCGATCTGCTCGTGAGTTTGCGCAGAATCCGGACTCGCGGTCTGAGCCTGGCTCGAGGAGACTGCGCCGGAACCGCAGGCCAACAAAGTGATTGTTAAGAACGAAGCGGCCCAGTGTTTGTAGCGGTTCCTGCTGACATTCATAAACGAGGCTTTCCTTCTGTTCGCATTCATGCACACTCTTCCTTTCCCCTGGCCCACTCCGATTAAACCGGAATAGCCGTAAAGAGTAAGTAAAATCGGAATAAAATTTTTCTAAAAAGCGCGGCGTGGGCAGTCGGCGCTACTTATGGCGAGGGAAAAGCGCAGCTGGCATTGATGAAGAAGCGTGGGCGATGGCAAAGTTCTATCCCGCTTGGCAGGGGTGGTGAGAGGGTGTAGATTGCTTTCTAACGATTTGAGGTTCGAGCACGTAAGGAGCCGAACCGTGTCGCGCTTCGTCACAGGCAAGCGGAAAGAAAAACGAACCAATATGGTTGTGCCTGTACGGGTACGCTTACTAAGTACCACGGGCCCCGGAGAGTCATTTGTCGCGCACACCCTTGATGCCAGCGAGAGGGGCGTCAAACTTGCCGGGTTTCGGACAGAAATAAAAGTTGACGACGTGATTGAGATTCAACATCGTCACGACTGGGCACTGTTCCGAGTTGTTTGGGTGCACACTTTGGAGAACTCCCTAGAGAAACAAGCGGGCGCTGAGTGCGTCGAACTGGAGAAGAACATCTGGGGAGAGGAATTTGCGCGCGTGCCTGACGAGTTTGAAGAAAAAGAGCTGTAGCGCTGATAGGGTTATTTCGGCGAGCATCGCGACCGGTGCTGAAAACGGCACAGGGACCGCTGCGGATCCAAAAGATTTTTTCCCGCGGCCCTCAGTTACAGCAGCACCTGACACAATCCCGTTCTGCAACTCGCGGACATCACAGTCGGAAGATGCACCGACTTAAGATGGTAGCCGAAGGCCAGTTCCCCATCGTCTCAAGGATATGTTCCCGTGATTTCACGGGAATTTAATGGAGTTAGACTGTGGTGCCGGGAGGGGGAGTTGAACCCCCAAGGTGCTAAGCACCGGCGGATTTTGAGTTCTCTTCGAACGAGGAATCAACAACTTAGGCGAAATACGATGATTGCTACTAAGTGCTACAACTGCTTGGATTCAAAGCAGTTCCGAGCAGAGTCCAGATCCTCGGCAGCACGTGGTAGGGTTTGGTGGTGGGCACAAAAATGGGCACAATTTTGGGCTACGCAGAAGACCCGGATTTGCTGCTTCGGTCGAGGAGCTGAAATTGGAAATATACAGTGAGTTTCCCTTATCAAGGACGACTGCAAAGATGATGCCGGGGAAGGAGTTGAACCGCCGACGCCAGCCCTTTGTCCGACGGAGCCGAGATTCATTGCTAGTTGCAAGAACTCATTAATCGCGGGTTCCACCAGCACACGCTGAATATGTTTGCGCGCTGTTGGGAAAGCGGGGTACGCCTCCCTTTTCGGCGGAGCTCTTTTCATTGCCGCAGAGCCCGCAATATAGCTGATGGCTTCTCGGATTCACGAAAGAAAGGAACGTAAACTACACCGTCTTGCTGGGAACGAACTCGGTTGCGGACTCCTATGGCGGGTTGCGTTTCCTTCCCCAAACCTTCTTCATTACCGGCGACGGGCGGTTCCTGAAAGGCACCTATGGGATCAAAGACAAACACGATTTAACGGAATTGGTTAAAGAGCTGCTCGCCGCACACTAGTTGAGATGCGGGGACGGACAAGTGGACAGTTATGTTCAAAACGAATGATCCAACGAGCCGTGACCAAGTTGGAAACCATCTCAACGCATGCCACGTTATACCTCGCTTTCTGTCTTGAGTCTCATCGGAATCGGACTTGCTGAGTACCGCATCTTAAGATTCTGCTGCGAGTTCGACTCGCAGCGCTTTATTCATCTCTCGCTCCAACGCTCAATGTCTGAAGTGTTCGAGAGTTTTCGTCGGCTCGCGCTCCAACTGTTGAAGCACATGCTTGTTGAGGACTCCGCCGCAAAGAAACTTCGCTGCGTCACCCATCATGCCCAGCGGCACGTTCTGCCCTTGTTGGCTGATCGGCTTCCTTCCGGAATCGATGTTCATCTTCACCGGTAAACCCAGAAGAATGCATTAATACCGCGAATTGCATCCTGTACCAAGGCGGAGCCATGGCTAGTCGAGCAGGCCGACAAACATTTTTTCATTGTTTGCTGAAGGCCTTCCACTACTGTTGAGAGGGGTTGCTCATGATCTCAGGAGGATTCTTCTCACCGCCTCCTTGTACTGTCTCCCACTTGCAATCCGCCGGCCGTCGCGAAGCTCAATTTGATAACTGCCGCCAAACATTGCATGGACGGCGACCGTTCGAGATAGGTTCACTATTCGGCCGCGGTGAATCCGCAGAAACTTGTTTGGATCTAATCTGTTTTCCAAGCTGGTGAGAGTTTCCGCCAGTGTGTACTGCTTTGCGCCACAGTACAGCTGGACGTAGTTCTTGGCCGATTCAATCCAATCAATGGCGTTGACGGGCACAAAATCAAAACGTTCCCCGTTCTTCACCACCAGTGTTTCGGGCCACTGCTTCGGTCTCATTTCCAGCAGGGCTTGTAGTTGCCTTTCTATGGAGTTCTGCGTTCGCGCGGCGATGTGTTCTCGGGCGCGGCGAATACTCTGCCGAAGTCTCGCATCGTCGAATGGTTTGAGAATGTAATCGACTGCATTCAGTTCGAACGCTTGCACCGCATATTCGTCATACGCGGTTATGAAAATGACCGGAGGCATCTGCTGCGGACCGATTTGCCGCACCACGTCAAGTCCGGTGCAGTCCTGCAACTGCACATCCAGCAGGACCAAACCTGGGGCCTGCGACAGGACAGCCGAAATCGCTTCCGCGCCCGACGCACACTCTCCCACAATTTCAATTTCATTCAGCTCGGAGAGGGCGCGCCGAATGCCTTGCCTGACCAACGGTTCGTCATCAACGATCAACAGGCCTAGATGATTCATGAGTGCATGTTTGGCCCACAACTTCTTTGAAACGGAGCGGCATGGTTATGCGAACTTCGGTTCCGCCCTCCGGCAATCTTCGAATGGAAAATGTGTGCCGGTCCGGATACATGCGCTTTAAGCGCTCTGAGGTTGAATAAAGGCCAATGCCTTTTCTTGACTGTCCCAGCTCTTCCTCGGAAATGCCAATGCCGTTATCGCTCACCGCGAGCGCCAGTTGAGCGTCGTCGCGACTGCTGCGGATCCAGATCACGCCCAATTTCTGTTCACTGCGCAATCCGTGCCGGACCGCATTCTCAACCAAGGGCTGAAGGACGAAGCTTGGCACGAGTGCCATCTCCGTCTCGGGGGCAATATCGAGAAGCACGGACAGCCGGTCGGCAAAGCGCATTTTCTCGATGGCAACGTAGTCCTGAGTCAGGCCCAGCTCGCTCTGTAGCGTCGACTCAGCCTCCGAGTCGGGCCGAAGCGCAGCCCTCAGCAGATCCCCCAATCGCGTCAGCATCCGGCTTGCGGTCTGCGGCTCCTGCTGCGCAAGAGTAGAAATATTCTGCAGGCAATTGAACAAAAAATGCGGGTTGAGCCGCATTCGCAAAGTTTCCAGCTCCGCCTGGTGCAAACTGTTCTCGAGCTGTTCTTTTTCTAGAGTCAGCTGAACCGCCAGCCTTTCCTTTTCGCGCAGCGTAATCGCGTTGCGAATCAAACACGCTCCAGCCACTGCGGTCGAGTAGAGCAGATACTGCAGGGCGACTTCGCGGCTGGGAAGAACCCACCAGGTGTGGTGGCTCGACATCATGCGAACCCGAAACACACGCTCAGCGGCGAGGTTGAAACTGTAAGCAAACTCTCCGGCGATATATGCGAAAGCGAGACCTGCCAGAGCCAAAACCGAGGAATGCGCGGCGAACTGCGACTTGCCGATTGGATACCGCCGCTCCAAACGGAAGACTTGAGGCGTAAGGAACAGCCACGGGTAGTAACAAAAAAGAGAGTTCGCGAGTTCCGGCAGAACCGCCTTGCCCCAACTTCCGCTGACGAGCGAGTAATGCACATACGCGATCGATCCGAGCAAAGTCCAGGCTAAAAAGAGAATTCCGAAGCCGGGATATTGGTTCGGCGATTTTGTCAACGTCGATCTCATTCTTGGCACCCGACGCCCGCCTGGTATCGCATCTCTGACAATTCTGACACAGATTGATGAGCATGATCCTGGATTGGATGAACGCACCGGGTGAGGCGGCAAACAGCTGTGCATTCAGGACGAATGCCGTCTCCTTTAACGGTTTGAGTAGTGCGCTCTGCTAGGCCGCATATCCTGGCCGGAATGCTGGGACTTCCGCTCGTCATCGGCTGCCATCCGTTCGCCAACACAGAAGTGGCGTTCGCCTAAAACTCGTCGCGCTTTGCCCTTCTCCGGTTTCATGATCGTTCTCGACGCAAAGGAGCTTTCGGGAATGAAAGCGTGCACACTCCTGTTTCGCACAAACGCTGAGCGTTACCCCGGCACCAGGTTGCATCTCCCCGGCATAGCGGAGCGTCCGTGCAGGCTGCGATCATTCCGTTTCCTGACACAGGGCATCACAGGAGCAATCCTAATTCTGATCGCGGCCACGACGTTGGTTGCGGAGCAAGAAAGATCTGTCCGGGTAACTCCGGAAGCGGTGCAACTTTCGGGACAGGTCCGTGATCCCACCGAAAAAGCGGTTGCTGGTGCGAAGGTGGTGGTTGAAAACGTTCAAACCTCGAGCCAATATTCGGTCTTTACTTCCGAAAACGGTCGCTTTCAATTCACCACTCTTCCGGCCGGAGAATATCGTCTCGTCATCACAGCTGCGGGTTATAAGATTTTTAGCATTGCCCGAATGTCATTGCTCACGGCCGGCAACGTTACGGCCAATGCCGTGCTGGAGGCTAGCAGCGGTTCGAATGTGCCGCAAGCTGTCGAGACGAGCGGGGTTTCCAATGCTGATGCGCTGACGGGGAAGAGCGTCAGATCTCCCGGAGAAAATCAGCGTAACTTTGTCAATCTGGTCCAAGTCTCTGGAGGCGCTACCGAAGGCAGCGAGAATGGCGCTGCCGGCGGCAGCCGTCCGGGCGCGCAGCATCAGTCCTCTGCCGTGTCACTGGGCGGGCAGCGGGAAGCCACGAACAACAGCATGATCGATGGCATTGACAACAACGAGCGATTTAACTCGCAAATAGCCTTGCATCCCTCGGTCGAAGGCATCGGCGAAGTCCAAGTACTGAGCAATGCCTACCCCGCGAGCTTTGGCCGCGCGGGTGGGGGCGTTATCAACGTGATTACGAAGTCGGGCACTGACCGGCTACACGGCACAGCCTACGAATATTTTCGCAATGATTTGTTGGACGCCTTCCCCTTCCAATTCGGCGCCCAAAATCCCAAGTCCGAGCTGCGGCAGAATCAGTTCGGTGGCAGTCTTGGAGGCCCTTTGGGGCGCTGGGGTGGCTACTTCTTTGGCGATTACGAGGCCTTCCGGTTAGTCCAGGGACGGGCGCCATCCGAACTCACAGTGCCGACCGCCTTCGAGCATGATCATCCCGGTGATTTTACGGATAAGGGCGGCCCGCTGCTGACCCAACTCGACCCCGTGGGCCTGTCCTATTTCAAGCTTTACCCGAAACCGAATGTTCCCGGGGCGAGCGATTTGTTTGTCAGCGGGGCCAATGGCTCCAATTTCTCTCACATTGGCGACCTGCGTGTTGATCACCGCATATCGGAGGCAGACCAACTCTTCGCCCGATTCAGCTATAACCGCAGTTTTGTGTTCATTCCGGGGGAATTTCCCAAACAAGAAGAAGACGGAATAACAATTCAGCCGGGAGGTTCACTCTCGAGTCTTCCGGGAAACATCGATGAGACTGTGGTCAATGCGATTGTCAACTACTCGCGCGCAGTGAGCGCACGTCTATTACTGGATGCTCAAGCGGGATACACATTTTGGGGAGAAGTCGATACAGGTCTGAATCCCGGCACCGCGGTGAACCGAGGTTTTGGGCAGCCTGGAGTCAATTTACCATTCACTTCCAATGGACTTGCGCCCATTAACGTGATCAGCGCGGCGCCGCTGGGCACCGACGGCCTGAACCGCCCGCTCAACCAGGCCGACAGCGTATTGCAATACAGCGGCGCCGTGACCTGGAACAGCAGCCGGCACAATGTGCGCCTCGGCGCGTCGTTGATCCAGAGGGAGTTGAGAGATATGGGAAGCAGCGCCGGGCTCGGAATGTGGGTCATTAACGATCTGCCCAGTTTGCTTGAAGGACGTTTTCTTCAGGTGCAGCGGCAAGTCGATCTCATCAATGCCCATTACCAATCCTTTGAGCCTTCCGCTTTCGTGCAGGACGAATGGAGAGCTCTGCCCAATCTCAGCCTAAGCTTGGGAATTCGCTATGACATCTTTACGCCGGCTACCGAAGCCAGAAATCAGCTGGCCAATTTCGAACTTTCCACCGGAAAAGTCATCGTCGCTGGCCAGGACGGAGTTTCCAACACTGCTGGAGTGTTGACGGACTATTCGGGAATAGCACCGCGAGTTGGCTTCTCGTGGAAGTTGCCAGAGTCGAGCGTTCTTAGGGGCGGATATGGGATGGTCAGCTTTCGCCCGATCGACGGGTTTCTCTATAGAGCCGAGCCCTTCATTTACTCGTTTGGCGTATGTTCCTCGCTGAACTGCCCTGACGGCTTCACCACTCTGGCTGCAGGCTTGCCCTTCAGCTCCAATCCGAGCGCGAGTGATCCCGCAGGAATTCTTCGCGGAATTCGGCCGTTCAATTATCATAACGGCTACATCCACCAGTTCAACATCGGGCTTGAACAACAGCATGGAAACGATACGGTTCGGGTCTTCTACGTGGGCGCCCTTGGACGGCACATTTCCCGCGGCTTTCCCGATATCAACGCGCCCCCTCCGAATACCGCCGTCGATCCCAATCCGCTGCGGCCTTTCTATACGACCGCGCCGCATCTCACCTCGATCCACTACATCGATACCGAGGGCTCGTCATCTTACAATGCGCTGCAAGCCACTTTCCTGCATGCGATTCACAATGGTCTCACGGCCCAGTTTAATTACACATGGGCGCACGGATTGGACAATACCAGCGGAAATACTTTCGGCGACGTTCCCGCGCTGGCGTCGAAATTGGACTACGGAAATAGCGATGTCGATGTTCGCCAAAGAGTAGCGGGCAGTATTTTTTATGAGCTGCCGTTCGGAAAGACCGACCGAGGCGCACTCGGCCTCATCACCAGGTCATGGCAGTTCAACCTGTCAGGGGTGTGGTCCGTGGGGTTGCCGTTCACCGTGGCGAACGCAAACAACGTGAGCAATACCAACCCGGGCGCCTTCGGCCTCGATCGCCCCAACCAGATCGCGAATGCCGCTCTCGCCAATCCTGGTGTGAGCAACTTTTTCAATACCGCGGCATTTGTCGCGCAAAATCCCGGAACCCTGGGGGATGAGCGCAACAATCAGCTGTACGGCCCGCACAACCGGAGATTGGACGTATCTCTCTTTAAGAATTTTGCCGTGACCAGAGAAGCGCAGCTTCAATTTCGCGCCGAAGCCTTCAACGTAACCAATACAGCGAATTTTGCCGCTCCAGCTTCCGTCCTGGGAGCGGCCAATTTCGGCCGGTTGACTCAGTTGACTGCTGGATATAACCCGCGCGAGGTCCAATTCGCAGCTCGATTACAGTTCTAAGCGATCAGAAAACAAAATCCCTTCCGAGGAAATCAAAATGCGCAGACGATCACAAAGTGTGCTGATGGTTGCATGTATGGGACTCTTAAGCGCCGGCGCAGGTATTGGGCTTTTCGCTCATGCGGACGATTCGGAGCAGCAGGCCAGAATGGCCATCGAACGGCTACACAAGCTGGATGTCGAGGCAACTTTATCCGGGAAGGCGGCTGACTTTTCTAAATTGTGGGACGAGGGCGCGGTTCGAATACAACCAGGCATTCCAGCCGAGATCGGCAAAGCCGCAATTTATACCACCGACAAACGTGCGGAAGCCAACGGCAACGGAGGCCAGAGCCTTTGTTACAAACCCGAAATCAAGAACCTGCAGATCGCTGGGGATTGGGCATTTGAATGGGGTTATTTCTCTTACAAGGAATCTGCGAGTAGTAAGCCGGGACGAGGAAAGGTGTTGAGAGTAATAAAACGACAGGCGGACGGTTCCTGGAAGTTCGCACGCGTAATCGGTTTTGCAGAACCGCTGGAGTCCGCAGCCCCGATGTCAAACCCGTGCGAATGAGCGGAGGTGGTTTCAATCTCCGCTCCGCCTCAGGTGCGAGTGCGATATTACATTAGGAGGATTCGTGAGATGCGTTCAAGAAGAGCCCTGGCTGCTTCAATAACCGCCCTTGTCTTAATGGCGTCTGCTGCAGCCCAACTCAATCCACGCGCTCGGGCAGATTATGAGCCGCAAAGGTTCGACTACGACAGCAAAACTCCGCTGCAGGTTCAGGAAGTGAGCGCCGAGTTTCGCGGCAACATCACGATTCATGACCTCTCGTATGCGAGCCCGAAGGGCGGCAGGGTTCCCGCGTACTTGGTCGTTCCGAGCGGCAAGGGACCATTCGCTGCCATTATCTGGGGACACTGGTATTGGGAAAACTCTCCGATGCGAAACCGCAAAGAATTTTTGGACGAAGCGGTTGCGCTCGCACCCGCTGGCGTTGTCTCTCTGCTCACTGATGGGCCAATTGCTCGCCCAGGGCACGTTGAGAGCGACAATCAGATTGATGACCGGCAAATCACCGATGCAGTCCAACAAGTTGTCGATATGCGCCGGGGAGCCGACCTTTTGTTGTCACGCAAGGATGTTGATCCGGCCAGGCTTGCTTATGTTGGGCACAGCTACAACGCGACTATTGGTGGTTTGCTGAGCGGCATCGACAAACGCTTCAAAGCGTTTGTTCTCATGGCAGGAGATCTGTCGGATGAAGTGGACGCGAAGTCAAAAGAGGTCATGGAGACTCGGCAGAAAGTCGGAGCAGCAAAGTTTGACGCCTTTCACGAGAAGTACAACTGGATGGATCCGGGGGCATACGTTGCCCACGCTGCTCCCGCAACCGTGTTCTTGCAATACGCGATTCACGAAGATTTTTTAACTCCTGAACGCTCGCGCGAATATGCAGCACACGTGAGCGAACCCAAACTTTTCAAACTGTACGATGCTCCCCATGCATTGAACGCCGAAGCTCGGCGCGACCGAATCGCGTTTTTAGCCACACAGCTGAAATTCAATCCGCCAGCGCCGGCAGTTATTGCAAGAGTACCCAACCTTTTCCAACCAGAAATGCTAAGGAGTGAATAGACACAGATGCGTCTTGCCGATACGGAGCGTACGCCCGACACTAAACAGGGAATCCGATCAACTTTCGCTTTCGCAAAAAAGGAATTCACGAACTACCTCGATCGATCATTCTACCGGCTGGACGCTTTACAGTGTGTGGCTCTGCTGGCGATCAGAGTTGCCCTGGGTGCCATCATGATGGCTCACGGGTACCCGAAAGTGTTTGGTGGCATGCACGACGAAGTGCAATTCGTCGCGAGTCTTGGGATGCCAGCCTGGATGGCCTACCTATCTGCGTACACCGAGCTGTTCGGTGGATCACTGGTGTTCCTCGGACTGTTCACCCGCGCCGCCTCTGTCCCCATCTGCATCAACCTTGGGGTGGCGATTTGGAAGGTTCACCTTCATCACGCGCTTTTTGGGAATGAAGGATTCGAGCTGGCGCTAGCGGTTTTCGTTCTCGCCTTTGCGCTGATTTTCTTAGGCCCGGGTTCCATCGCCCTCGATCAAATTCTCCGCGGGACGTCAACGGTAAGGCTGCTCAACAAATACCGGCTTGTTAACCAGCTCGAGATTTCGAGCCGACCCGGGATAATTGATTGTGAGCCTGATCACAGCCATAGTGACGTGCTTCCCGGATAATCCGACCCCATCTGGGGGATGGCTATTTCGTGAAACACAAGAGAATCATCGTCACCCATTATGGCGGGCCTGACGCATTGCAGGTACTTGAGGAGGAGTGCCCCGAGCCGAAAGCTGGTGAAGTGCGGGTGAAGGTGCTGGCCGCCGGCGTGAGCTTGCCTGACGTACTGGCGCGCGAGGGCGTCCATCCGGAAACGCCCCGCGTGCCCTATACGCCCGGTTGGGACCTGGTCGGCACTGTGGATCATATCGGTGAAGGCGTCTCCGGTTTCGAACTCGGCCAGACAGTTGCTGCTATGCCGATCAGCGGCTGTTATGCACAATATGTTTCCTTACCGCAACGCAAGTTCATTCCAGTGCCCGCAGGTTTGGACTCTGCAGAAGCTGTCGCGGTCGTCTTGAACTATATCACCGCATACCAGATGCTGCATCGTTCGGCGAAGATAAAGCCGGGGGAACGGGTACTAATTCACGGCGCCTCAGGCGGCGTCGGGACTGCGTTGCTGCAATTGGGGCGGCTCGCCAGCGTGGAAATGTACGGAACGTGTTCCGCGCAGGCGGCGGAGGTAGTTAAACAACTCGGCGCTACCCCCATCGACTACCGCAATTCTGACTTCGTGCAGGAAATCCACCGCTTCACGGGCGACGGGGTGGATGCTGTTTTCGACGGCATCGGTGGTGACAATCTACGGCGCTCGCGCGAAGCGCTCCGCGAAGCCGGCCGCATGGTGGTCTACGGGTTCCAGGCCAAGCTGCACGGAGGAAGGATGGCTTCGGGCGCGCCGAGCGGGCGGCACCCGATTCGCGAATCCGCGATCTTGGAGTGGTACATCCTCCGGAACTGGTTTCTGCCGGGCCGCAAGAGCATGGTTCCTTACAGTATCCAGTGGCTGATGCGGCTGAAGCCCGCGTGGTTTCGCCACGACCTGCTCACGCTGCTCGACCTACTGCAGCAGAAGAAGATCAAGCCGCTGTCGCGCACCGATTACCTCTTTGCCAACCTCGGCAGGCACACGAATTACTGGGAAGCGGAGGCGTGATCGGTAAGATCGTTCTGACGCCGAACAGGTAGGCAGAAGCGTATTCAATTTGTGCTACTGACCATGCGTACAGCGCCAAGCTGCTGCTGTTCGCATGTTCCTGCGAATCTTCGGACTCTGCATTCTTGCCCTGGAGATAGAGGCCTGACAGTTCGATCGAGGGTGCTCAGTCAGTCCGGTGGCGAAATCTCGCCACTACGACGATGGACGCACTCACGCCCAATTCGTCCATACGTCGTAACTTCAATCTCTTCGTGGCGTTAGCTCTGGGCAGAGTCAAACGCGAACTGGCCAGGCTCGTGCTCCTTAGGAAATTGCGTTTCAATCAGAACAACAAGCGCACAAACATTTCTGAAACAGGAGAACTCTCATGGAAAAGATGTTGGTTGTAGTTTTTGAAAACGAAAAGAAGGCATTTGAAGGCACACGAGCCCTGGCTAATCTTGACTTCGAAGGAAGCATCGCGATTCATGCGCAGGCAGTGATCCAGAAGAACCAGGATGGAACGGTCAGCATGAAGCAGGCGGAAGACGATTTTCCAGTTCGCACGGTGGGCGGAACGGCGATCGGTAGCCTCATTGGCTTGCTCGGCGGCCCCATTGGATTAGGCATTGGTGCTGCCGTTGGAGCAACTACGGGCATGGTCGCAGACGTGTATGTCGCTGGAGTTGACGAGGACTTCCTCGCCGATGTGGCGGCAAAGCTTACACCTGGCAAGGTCGCGGTCGTTGCCGATATCAGTGAAGAGTGGGTAACGCCCCTCGACACGAGAATGGAAGCACTCGGCGGCGTCGTATTTCGCACGGTAAGACAGGACTTCGAAGCAGAACAACGTGCGAAAGAAATTGCCGCTCTCAATGCCGAAATCGCTGAGTTGAAGGCTGAGGTTTCGCAAGCCAAGGCTGAGCGAAAGGCCAATATCCAGGCGAAGATTGATGACCTCAATCGCAAGCTGCAGGCCAAGCTCGACCAGGCGAAGCAGCGCTCAGAACAGCTCGACAAGGAAACCGACGCGAAGGTTAAAGCTCTACAAACCAAGCTCAAGAACGCTCCTCACGAGACCAAGACAGCGATCAACGATCGAATTTCGGAAATTCGAAATCGCTACGAGCAATCAGTGGCTACGCTGCGATCCACAACTGCCAAACAGCTGAGGAAAGCGGCCGCAAAGCTGGATAAAGCCAGCTAGGGCTCCCGGTTGGATTTTTGCAGTAGACTCTGGGCGAGCCGCGTTCATGGCGGCTCGCCTCGTTGCATTAAGTTCCGGCCAGGACGGCCGGCATTATTGGCTGAAGTCTCTCTTGCGAGGTAGAAACCCGTGCCAGCACAAACCTTACAAGCTCAGCCTAATCAGCAAGGACGTACAGCGGACGTGTCACCGGGGAAGTTTTCGGTCGGGACGCTCTTCCTGTTGGTCCTGGCTGCCGTCGCACTCTACTTCTGCTACGTGATAGCCAGACCTTTTCTGGCTCCCGTCTTTCTGGCATTGATGATCGCAATCGTATTTCATCCGATCCATGTTCGGATCGAGAGCCGCATTCGGCGCAGGAATTTGGCCGGTCTAATATCTACGATCTTGGTCCTAATTACTGTTGTTGTGCCAACGGTCATACTTGCGGTCCTCGTTGCCCGTGAGGTCCACACGGTGTACCTCGGCCTGAGCGAGAGAAGCGCAGCGCAGGGCGGTTGGACGCTGTATGCAACGCACTTCATTGATCGGCTCTCGGGATGGGCTGGTCACTACGTTGACGTCTCCAAAGTTGACCTGCGTGGAGCATTCGTCCGCTCGCTGGAGCAGATCAGCCACTCCTTATTTTCTTGGGGATCGCATTTCGTGAATAACATCGTTTCATCTTTGGTGGAAGTACTGATTGCATTCTTCACAGTTTTCTTCCTATTCCGCGAAGGCGAGTTATTGAAATCGCAACTAGCCGCATTCCTGCCACTCAGAGCCGATCAATTTGAGCGCCTGTTCACCGGAGTCAGCAATTCGATCGTCGCGAACGTCTATGGTTGCCTGGCTGTCGGCGCATCGCAGGGAGTCCTGATGAGTCTGGCCTTCTGGACTCTTGGCCTGCCATCTCCGGTGTTGTGGGGACTCGTAACTGCTCTTTGTTCCTTGCTTCCGATTGTCGGCTCATCCGTCGTGTGGGGACCCGCTGCCATTCTTCTTTTCGCCTCCGGACACTGGTGGAAAGGTTTGATATTGGTTGCATGGAGTGTGGCGGTAGTGTCGCAAATCGACCATCTGCTCCGAACGTGGATCATCAGCCAACGAGCCAACATGCACCCTTTATTAATGTTTTTCGCATTGTTAGGTGGCGTCAAGGCATTCGGGGCACTCGGGCTCTTCATCGGCCCCGTAGTGGTATCGGTTACGCTCGTGGCCCTTCAGATGCTGCGCGAAGCGAATCTTGAGACCGCTGCCAGACAGGAACCACATGGCATCTAGTTCAACCGCAACCGCCAGCCAGTTCGCCGGCCTGACCAGCGCAGAAGCCGCGGAGTCTCTGTCACGCTTTGGCCAAAATGAGCTAGCCACGATAAAGCGCTACTCACTCCTTGCCGATCTCTGGCATTCACTGGCAAACCCCTTGACCATCATTCTGCTGATGGCAGCTGCTGTTTCGGCTTTTCTCGGTCAAACTGCGGATGCAGTGATCATCGGCACCATTAGGAGAAAGCGATTATGCGAGAAACCAGACCATTCGGACTTGGGAGATGGAGCCAGCTTGCGACCAGAGTTGCGCTCACGGTAACGCTTCTAGGGAGCGCCACCAGTTCTGCACAGTCGACATCGGGGCTGCACGATTTCTTCTCAAACAACATCGGCCTGAGTGAAGACCAGATCGCCGCAATCAAGAGCGGGAAAGCCGTAGTGAAGGCGATGCCATCTCGCACGCCTGCGGAGGTCCTTCTGTTTGGAGCCATTTATGTCCACGCTGCTCCCGAAAAGTACACCCAGTTTGCCCATGATTTTGATCGCCTTCGACAACTCCCGAATTATCTGGCGCTCGGAGTGTTTAGCAACCCTCCTCAGCTCTCAGACCTGAATGGCTTCTCTTTCGATGACGATGACGTCAAGGCACTGAAGGACTGCAAACCGGGCAATTGCCTTATCCAAATGCCCGCGAGTTCCATGGACCAGGCCCAGAAAGCGATTGATTGGTCAGCGGCAGATCCCAGTCGGCAGATTAATGAGCTTCTACGTAAAGCAGCGCTCGACCTCGTAGGTCGTTATCAAAAAGATGGTAACCAAGCGCTCGGCGTCCTCCACGACAAGCCCAATCCGACGGATGTGCCCCAGCAGTTCGCGTACATGCTCAGCTACGCCAAAGCGCTTCCGGAGCAACTTCCGGAGTTCCATAGTTACCTCCTGAAGTACCCGGAGCACAGGCCCGCCAACACGGACGACGCCTTCTATTGGGCCAAGGTCAAGTTCGGCTTGAAGCCAACGCTGCGGATCGTGCACCTTATTAAAATGCGCGGCAAGCCGGGTGATCCGGTGGTCTATGCCGTGGCCGAAAAGCAGCTCTATTCCAGCCATTACTTCGAAACCGCCCTTGACCTTTCCTTCTGCGTGCGTGCAGACAAGACCGCCACTGAACCGGGCTTCTACTTAATCAAGGAGATGGGGTCCGAGCAAGCGGGCTTGACGGGCCTAAAAGGCTCTATCGTCAGAAAAGCAGCGGTGAGTGGCTCCCTGTCGAATCTACAGAAGGCTCTAACTGCGATACGCAACACTTTGGAGCAATAGCGAAATATGCTAATCAACAGCGCCAACCATGCCGGCTCTACATCGCCCACGTCCAATCCTGCGGGTTCTCGCGTACCGTCAGCACCGGGCATGATGCGTTACGTACGACATCGTAGGCGGTGGACCACGGCAGATGTGACGTGCTTTCAACGTGGGTTCTACGCTTCAAGCCCAGCACAATGACTTCAAAATCAGGCTTGCTGGCTGCCCGCAAAATTCCTTCTGCAGGCTCACCAAAATCGACAATGAATTGCGGTTCAACTGCCAACGGCACATCCGCGACGAGCCGTTGCAAGCGCTTTCGGGCATCGCATTCTGCGGCATCTCGCATTTCGACGACGTCACCGGCTGTGTACCAGCGAGATCCAACTATTCCTGGCACGAGAGGGAGCATGTGAAGCAGGACCAAATTGCTTCCGCGCTGGTTGGCCAAGGAGATGGCGTGAGGCAACGCTTTCAGAGAGGCATCGCTGAAATCAGTTGCAAACAGCAGAGATCGCGGTAGTCCGTCTGCCTCCAGGTGGGCCTCCGCGGCTGAACCCGGACCGACCGTGAGCACTCGGCAACAAGCACTCCGGAAAATCTGCTCGGCTACAGACCCAAGCACAAGTCTTTTCAATCCTGTTCGGCCATGCGTGCCTACGACGACCAGATCGATACTCTGTTGCTTGATCTCAGCCTGCAGTTCGCTCCAGACATCGCCAGAGCGCACGATGACTTGATGCCGAAGATCGCGAAGTTCTCCGCTTTCGACCAGTTTCCTCTCGGCCAACATTGCATCCCTCAACGCCAGCGTAGTCGCTGCAGCGACGGCTTCGGGACCGGCCATGTTCAGTCCCAGAGAAGACACCACATGCATCACGTAAAGCTTTGCGTCGTAGTGGCGAGCAATCGAAAGTGCGTGACGAAGGGCTTTGGCGGATGCTGAAGAAAAGTCAGTGGCGACAAGAATAGATTGCAGGTGAATATCGGTGTTTGTAATCAAAGCCGGTGCAGACATATACGAACTCCTCTCCACTCAAGAAGTACCGCGTCGAAGCGCTGACGGATCGATTGCCAATGGAATTCTCATAATGCACTCCCTCGGTGCACAGTCCAAATTGAATAAGGGCAATTTAGTGGCCAGCCAACGACTCGCAAATTGCTTATTTGCAGCTACTTAAAGCGGCCGATGAGGGTCCCTGGATGTGAGCCGCGACGTAGTTCGTCACAGTGGTGATATTTCATCAGTCGAAGGCGGTACTGGTGCTACCATGTCGGTGCCTTTTTTATCCAATGTCAGAGCAAACGTCATAGCGCCCAGCACATTTCGAAGGGAAGAACACGATCAGGAGGCTCCCATGCCACCTACATCGACTCAAGCCAGAGTCATTCCCATGGACGATCCTGAACTCACGCGTGCCGATGCGACCTCGCGGCCACGACTCAAGCGTTATGAAACTCTCCTGGAAGTCGCCGGAACCATAGCCTCTAGCCTGGACCTATCGGAACTTTTTCGAGAACTTCTTGATCGCATCCAGGATTTGGGCAAGTTCGACTTCCTTGCATTGCTGCTTCATGACCCGGTTGAGAATGTCATCCGCGTTAGTGCGTTGCACGTAAAGGTGCCGGTGACCGTGCCGATAACGCTGCAACTGCCGGTCGGCGAATGTTTTGATGGATGGGTATGGCAGAACCAAAAGCCCATTCTTCTCGCAGATGTTGCCGCTGAAACGCGATTCCCCCGGCACCTTGAGATGATTAAAGGAAATGGGATTCGAACCTTCTGTTCACTTCCCGTAACAACCGCCAGGAAGGCTTTCGGGGCTTTCTCCTTTGGCAGCCGGGAGCCTAATGCCTACACCGAGTCGGAATTGAAGTTCATGGAGCGGTTAGCGACCCAGATTGCCATCGCTGTCGAGACCACCAGTACGCATGCAGTCGCAAAAACCTATGAAGAGCGGCTCGCCAAAGAGCTTCAGCGCCTGCGACTGGTGCACGACATCACGAACGCCCTGGTGAGGCGACTGGACCCTGAGGACGTCTTTCGGGAAGTCTCGAAGTGTATCGCCCAGGTTATGCCGAACGACGACTGTCGCGTCGCGTTATATGATCCGGCAAAAAATCAATTTCGCCTCAGAGTAAGAGATTCCGCAAAGCAGGATGCTCAAGGGAGCCTCATTCCAATTGAGGGTTCCCCGTGGGGCCGGGTTTTGGCGACGCGTAATGCCATCCTCGTGAACCGGTTGACACTGCATGACTATCCGCAAGGAGTGCGGCTTCTGGGTGAAGGAATCAAGTCGGGGTGCTGGCTCCCGCTTATCAGTCATGAACGATTCCTCGGAGTGCTGAGCGTTTGTAGCGCACGGGAAGCGGCGTTCACGCAAGATAACATGGCACTCCTCACCGAGGTTGCCAATCAGGTTGCTCTTGCCGTTGATAACGCATTGGCATTCAAAGAGATTGCCGAACTCAAAGATAGGTTGACGGAAGAAAAAATCTATCTCGAAGAAGAGATTCGGACCGAACACAACTTCGAAGAAATTGTAGGAAACAGCCCCGCCATCAAACACGTCCTGCAGCAGATTGAGATTGTGGCTAAGACGGATTCAACGGTAATGATCCTGGGCGAAACGGGAACCGGCAAAGAATTGATCGCCAGGGCCATTCACAATCTCAGCAACCGCCGTGGCCGAGCATTGGTGAAAGTTAATTGTGCGGCCATTCCTACTGGGCTGCTTGAAAGCGAACTGTTTGGTCACGAAAAAGGCGCCTTCACGGGAGCGATTGCGCAGAAGATTGGTCGCGTGGAACTCGCGAACAAGGGCACCCTCTTTCTAGACGAAAGGTTTGCATCGTGTGACCAAGAGCGCCCCGGCTGTGCGGGACGATACTGATCTTTGCGACCGGCTCGCCGTTCACCAGTTCTGCGACCAGAGCATGGCCTGACTCGTGGTAAGCAACCGTCGTTCGTTCTTGCGGGTTCATAACACGGCTCTTTTTCTCCGAACCGGCGACCACTCGCTCGATTGCTGTTTCGAAGTCCGCCAGCGTGACAGCCGGCGCCTTCTCGCGCGCCGCCATCAACGCCGCTTCGTTCATGGCATTGGCCAGATCAGCGCCGCTGAATCCGGCGGTCATGCGAGCTGCCCGTTCCAGGTCGAAGTTGGAGGATAGCTTGATGTTCCTGCTGTGTATTTGCAAGATTTGAATTCGGCCGGTGAGGTCGGGATTGCCAATCGCAATCTGCCGATCGAAACGTCCGGCGCGCAGAAGCGCAGGATCGAGCACTTCGGGCCGGTTGGTGGCAGCCATGATAATCACCGGTGCACCAGCCTCGGTTTTGAAGCCGTCGATTTCGGCGAGTAACTGATTGAGAGTTTGCTCCCGCTCGTCGTTCGCGCCCATCCGCATCACTCCGCCACGGCTTTGACCGATGGCGTCGATTTCGTCGATAAACACGATCGCTGGGGCAACTTTGCGCGCAGTTTCGAACAGGTCCCGCACCCTCGCCGCGCCCACACCGACAAACATTTCAACAAACTCCGATCCGCTGGTTTCAAAGAACGGGACATGCGCCTCGCCGGCGGTTGCTTTGGCCAGAAGCGTCTTGCCTGTTCCCGGCGGTCCCACCAGCAAAACGCCTTTCGGGATGCGGCCTCCCAGGGTAGTGAACTGCTCCGGGGCCTTGAGGAAGTGGATGATCTCCTGCAGGTCGGCGATGGCTTCGTCGGCCCCCCCGACATCTTTATAGGTAACGTTGATGTCTTCGGGCTTGACCTCGGTGGCCTTGCTCTTTCCCACACCGAAGATCCCGGCCATGCCGCCTTCTCCGCCCATTCGCTTATAAGCGGCAGACCAGAAAAAGCCCAAGATCAGGAGTGGGAATACATACTGCAGCAAAAGCGCGCCAATGGGATTCGGGGGGCGCTGAAACTGGTACTTCACATTCGCGCTCTTGAGGTCATCGGCAAGGTGCGGATCAGAACCGGCCATGAAGACAGTGTTGAATGGCACCTCGGAGGCGCCGCCCTTCGGGTCTTTCATTTTTCCGGCAAGCACGCGCTCACCGATCGTTACCTCAACAATCTGGCCAGCCGACACCTTGCTCTTGAATTCACTGTAAGAGATTTCAGCGCTCTTGGACGACGGTCCAACGACAAACATCTGAAAGAGCCACAGCATGACCAGGCTTGTGAGCAGATAGCTCACGGCGTATTGGGCGAAACGGCTCTTTGAATCGTCATCCTTCTTATTCCCGCCATCGGGCCGGGCCGGTGATGATTTGGTTTGCGGCATATACGTTCTCCCTATCTTTCGAATGCACTCGACCCCGATCGGTCTAATACTTCACACGCACTAACGTGGAATGCTCCACAATGTCAGCCACCACTGATGTCATGAACGGATTGCCGGGATGAAGCTCTGCTCCTTCCAGCAGCATGCGTTCAAGAAGGACTTTTCCTTTCTCGTCCACGAACTCGACATCACTCACATCAATCTGGAACTTTCTTGTGGGGTCGACAGCACTCGCCTCTCTCCAGAAACGCTCAAGCTCGTCGACCCACACTCCGGTCAAATTGCCTTCGAGCCGGAAGATTGTCACTTCATCTTTGCCGATCTTGCTAATTCGAAGCATGACTTTCTCCCTAGCGATTACGCAATTCTGTGCTCATGCAGGCTCAGTGGTTCTTTGCTCTTTTCGCTTTGCTTCTGGATTTCAACAACCTCGTGCTTCAGGAGCCTGGCACTAGCGTCTGCTTTAGACTTGGCTGCGCTTCGCTTTTCTTCTGTGGCATCTATCTGCTGCTTGATCTTCGCGTCCAGCCGGTTGATCCTCTCGTGCAGGTTGGATTTAGCATCGGCTGTTGCCTGCGCCAGTTCGGCTTTCAGCACTGCGAGATCTACTTTCATCTGCGCCACATCCGCAGACTCTTCGGCGCGCTTCACCTCGGCAAGCATATAGCGATACATCACTCCGCCCAGTTCCTGCATGCGAAGGTCGACCCACTTTGTCCACTCTTCATCGATTAGCGCGATTAAGGCGAACCTGCCAGGCGCCAGCTCGTCCGAGAGCTTGTCCACGAAGTCGTAGGTCATAAGCGCATTGTCTGTCTCTGCCGCGGCCCCTACCATCGTTCCAGCCACTGCGCCGAGAGCGGCTGCAGGCGGACCGCCTGGAACGCCAATCAGTGCCCCAACTGAAAGTCCAAGGAGCGTTCTGAGTCCTTCTTTGTTGTTATTGTCGACGACTACGAAGGTGCCATCGGGCTGCTTCTGGATAATTGCGTACTCGTGCAGCGCGAGAGCGTCTTCATGATCGAGATTCTTGAGCGCGTCAAGCCCGTCACAGGCTTGACTGCGCTCGTTGAAGACCACCACTATTACGCGGTTCATGACTTTCTCCCTTTATTGGTAGCTTATGTGCTCTACGCGGCCTTCGATGCTTTGAACGGTTCGATCTTCGGGATGCTGTGCAGTGTGTGCCAAGTGCTACAAAAGCAATCCCGTCCGTCAGAAGGTTCACTCCGACGACGATCCCGAGGAAAAAGACGGTCATAATCGGCAGATGCGCGAGTACGACGACGCCCAGAACCAGCGAGACGAGGCCCGAGAACACCGCCCACCCCCAGCTCGGAAACTTCAAAAGGCTGGCGCCGACCATGCGGAACAGGCCTCCCACAACGAACAAGGAACCAAGAACCAGGGTCACGCCAGCGGCACCCTCAAGCGGATGGCGCAGCAGCATATAACCGAGAACCCCTTGCACGAGGGCATTGAGGAAGAACAGAAAGAAACCACTCCAATTGCGGATCCAGAAAGACTGGATCAGCGACACGATTCCACTGAACAGGAGCATCCATCCCAGCACCAGCACGGTGGCGGCGGTGGCGATGCCACTATAGAAAATGCAAAACAGCCCCGAGACCATGAATAGGATCCCTAAAGCTGTAAACCGGCCCCAATAGCTGCGGATCTCATTGACGCCCGCGGCAAGGGGATTGTCAGTCAAGAAATTGTTCGACATACTTTTCTCCTATTTTGCTAATTTCTTTTGCTAATTTCACGCCGCGTTGAAATTCGCTACTCGGCGTCCACCGAGACAAAAGCATGTACCCCGCCAATGCATCGCTGGGTCATTCGGAAATCGTGAAAAGCTGCGAAGCTGTTGAGTCGCCTTGGCTTTTGAACCCCTTCACCACTCAGCAAGGCCGGTAAGAGCTAGGCGCCGTCACTGAACTGTTCGTCACAATGGCGGAATAGCGTCGACGAAATCGGCGTGACGCCGAATGGATGGCGAGCACCACCCAAGCAGTTCAGTGAATTATGAATGGGAAGCAACGTGCTAGTGCTCAGTTGTGCAAAGGAGCACTAGTTATGGGTGGACTGATTCCGCTCTCAGATGTGTCTCGACAAATCCGCCGCTTTCCAGCGGCTACGGTTTTCATCATCGTCGTCAATGCGATCGTATTCGCGCTCGAACTCGCAGGAGGCGACGCCTTCGTGATGCGCTGGTCCGCCATTCCGGCTGATGTCACTGCCGGGCACCACTGGATCAACTTGTTGAGCGCCATGTTTATGCACGCCAGTTGGTCGCACATCATCGGCAACATGGTCTTCCTGTGGGCGTTCGGACCCGAGATCGAAGAGGCAATGGGTTCTCCGCACTACTTGATCTTTTATCTTTCCGGCGGATTTGTAGCTGGCCTTTGCCAGATCGCGGTAACTCCACACTCAACAGTGCCGAGCCTTGGTGCCAGCGGCGCGATCGCTGCGGTAATGGGAGCTTTTCTGGTCACCTACCCTGGGGATCGGATCAAGTCGGTTTTGTTTTTGGGTATTTTTGCCCGCGTCACATTCATCCCTGCAGCTCTCCTTATTGGGTTCTGGTTCCTAACGCAATTGGTCAACCTCGGCGCCGTCGCGAGCGTCACCGAAATGAGCAAGACGGGTGGTGTCGCATATTTGGCCCATATCGGAGGACTAATCTTTGGTGCTGTTACGGCACGTCTGTTCGAAACGTGGGCGACCGAATAGAACGGCTACAATTTGCAGGTAACGTGCTTCTCGAAGGAGGCGAAATATGGGTGTCAACTGGAGCAAGGACATTGATCAGGCGTTGACGGCTGCGAAGGAGCAAGCGCGCCCGATCTTGTTGGATTTCAGCGCCGCTCCGGCTTGAGGGGCATGTGCTCGGCTGGATGCCGAGTCGTATGCAGAGCAGAAGACTGCCGATTTTATTCACGAGAACTTCCTTCCCGTCGAAGCTCACATAAAAGAACATCCGGCATGGTTCCACCGCTTTGACGCAGTCTGGACGCCAACGGTGCTCTTGCTCGACAGCGATGGCAAGGAGCGCGTGCGACTGGAAGGCTATCTGCCAAACGCTGATTTCACGGCCGCTCTGATGAATGGCCTGGGGCGCATGGCTTTCGTTCGCAAGAAATATGCCGATGCGGAACGCTGGTATGGCGATGTGGTCACACGCTTCGGAACCACGCACTTTGTCGCGGAGGCAATGTACTGGCAGGCTGTATCGCAATATAGCGTCAGCCACGATCACGCAGTTCTAGCTAAAGTTGCAGAAGATCTTCGAAAAACCTACCCGTCTAGCGTGTGGGCAAGCAAAGCGATTCCCTGGCTGCACTAGATCCGGAACATCGCGAAAGTCTTATGAAAGGTCAGGGCCCCGAGCTTAGCCTAACCTTTGGCAAGCCAGACCCGCGTTACGAGTTGCTTGCACAATTTCTGAATGAAAGCCAAAGCAGCAAATTACGCATCTTTGGAGGTGGCTCGCTGGGTCGCCTTAGGGATTTGCTGTTGAAACGTCCATTCACGCGCTTCGTTTAATGGCGAGCGGGTTATTCGATGAATACCCAAACTCAAAGTGATCCTCGGTCATTTGGGTGAAGGACTATCGTTCGGGATCGCGGGGATGGAAGAAAAAGGGTAAATCCAACTCCTGCACTGTTGCCCAGAACGAACGATACTGTGGATTTGCGGCTTTCTTCTTTGCCATGTTGGTACGGAAAGTTTGGTTCTCTGTTCCGGTAGTTGGATTACTGGAGATTCAGCACGGCAAGATTCTTCCAGACGAAACTCCGAACAGGGTCTTAAAAAAGCGGGGCGAACGTCTTCAGGACAGAGATGGTAAATATCGAATCAAATCTTGAGCGTTGCAGTGACTCTCGCGCTTCCTTGTCGCTTCTTTGCGTTATCCTCGATCGTATACCGCTACGATATATTCAGAAAAGTTCACATGCTTCCTCGGAGCTAACTTGGTTTCCGACCCACTGGTGATTACCGGGACGTTTATGCTGGGTGCGTCGGCAGGCGCCCTCGTCACCTCGTGAAGCAGAGGAACGCGATTGCCGAATGCCGCAAGGCTTTACAGCTTGCCGATATTGCCTTCAGTGCGACACAGCATGCGTATGGGCATGAAAGCGTTCATTGTTGCAACGGATGCGGAGATGAGCAGCATCTTCTCAACCTTGCCGCATGAAAAGGGTATCGAGGTGGAGAAATGTTTTTGTGAATCTTCCGCTCTCGAACGTGCGAGAAAACGCCGCCCTCGATGCCTCAGCTGCCAAACATCCACGACGAGCGTGGCTTTTTGTCCCTTGCGACCTCTTGCTGAGGAGCATCGCATCGAGTACATTTGTCCGCATGCCAGCCATCAATATATCGCCTGAATTATTTCAAATCGAGTCCGTCTCGCCGGAAGCTGACGATCCGCAAAACGATATGTTCGTGATTCGCATACGTCTGCAGGGAACGTATGAGGTCAGGGCGTTTCTAAGCGACAACGGCATAGATGACAGGCGGATCGCCTTTGCGATCGAAGAACTCAGTCGTTCCGGACATGTGAACGTGAGCAACCAATGAGATGCCCAGTAAGGTCCAGTGCCAATCTTCGTGGGTTTTTCGACGCCGCTCCAGTATTCGACCATCGCACTCTTTGGTGAATCTGTAACCATGCGCGATTAGCCCCTCAACGATACGCGTGAGGTTTAGCTTTGCACGACGAACCGTCTCGTGTTCGACGGCGGTGGCATCGTCGAGGACTGCGGCGTTTCGAACATTGCTGCCCATCCACTAGAGCTGTTCCGCGAAATCAATCTATTCTGGGCCGTATTTTTCCAATATGGCGTTGCCGCCTCTGGACGCCCATTCGGAAAGGATGCTGGGCTCGTATTTGGCGGCGCGGGCTTCTCCGCCATAACGACCGTTCTCTCTTGAAACAATTGCTCGGCTGGAAATTAATTTGAATTGGACGCCGCCAGTGTGGCGTTTGCTCATGGGTATGCTCCTAGTTGAATACAACTTGCATTCCCAAGAGCGAGAGGACCTTTACCCTTCGATTTCGCGCAATACTAGGCGAGCCAGTTGCACCGCATCAGAGATGATGGACGTCAGCTTCGATGGAGCCGCTCAACTCCTCTCCATCAGCTCGGTAGCGTGCTTGCCGACTTTCTTGAGCATTACTTCAAGGCCACGAAGTTCTTCCCCGCTTAGTTCAGAGAACACTCTCTTCATCTGCCCGGAATGCT